>ERZ808275.402-NODE-402-length-18236-cov-4.974974_pt1 | contig 18236 bp, 17 predicted proteins | sample MGYA00520894_ERZ808275 | MGnify/ENA primary metagenome ERZ808275 (study PRJEB31516, sample SAMN03275598) | gut metagenome | biome: mammalia-associated habitat; material: feces | host: Papio cynocephalus | place: Kenya | collected 2012-08-03 ...
CAATATCTAGTGTATTAAAGCACTTTATGTCCTTTTTTGTCGAATAGTCCTTTAAACAACTAAGCATTATTTGGTTAAGGGTTTTAAACGAGGCAAGTTTTTTCCTCGTGGAAATTTTACGTCTGTGGATTTAACTTTTTTAATAATTAAATTTTCTCTTTCGGATTCAATCTCTTTTATAAATACTTTTTGAATCTCTTCAACTTCTCCGCCTAGAGTTTTAATTGCATATTCTGCGCAAGATAATTCTTCTTTTAATAGAGAACCTTTAAGTGCAATAAATTTACCACCCACTTTAACAAAAGGCAAACAATACTCAGAAAGTGTTGTTAAATTTGCAACGGCACGTGAAATTACCACATCAAACTTCTCGCGATGAGCTTTTGCATAATCTTCTGCCCTAGAATGAACTGCGTTAGCGCAAGAAAGATTTAATTTTGTTATCACCTCATTTAAAAAATTTACTCTTTTGTTTAAACTATCTAGCATTGTAAGTTTCAAGTCTGGTCTTAAAATTTTTAAAGGTACACTCGGAAAACCCGCCCCTGCACCAACATCTAAAACACTTGCACTATCTTTTAAATATTTTAAAGGCAATACACTATCTAATATATGCTTTATTGCAAAATCTTCTTCCTCGGTTATTGCAGTCAAATTAAATTTTTTATTTGTTTCAATAACCATTTGATAAAACTGGCACAAGAAATCTAATTGCTGGTCTGTGTAATAAATATTGTACTTATCAAAAGTTTCTTTTAATAAATTTTTCATATAATTCCTTTTAATTCAAGGTTTTTAAATATATAACTAGCACAGAGATATCAGCTGGGCTGACCCCTGAAATTCTAGAAGCTTGCCCCACGTTTAAAGGACGAATTTTATTTAATTTTTCTCTCGCTTCCATTCTCAAACCATTAAGGCTCATAAAATCAATATTTTCAGGTATTTTTATTGCTTCCTGTTTTAGAAGTTTTGCAATGTCCTCATCTTCTTGTGCAATGTAGCCTTCATATTTAACTTCAGTGTTAACATATTCTAAAACTCGCCTACAAAAGCCGTCAAAAATGTGATAGTATTCATTTATATCAAATATGCTTATATTACTTCTTTTAATGGCTTTTTTAACAGTCATTCCAGAATAAGGCTCACTTTCACCACACTTTAAAAACATCTCTTTTAAAGTATCGTCAAGTTTTAATTTTTCATTTAAAAGTTCTTTAACTTTATTAACTTGTTCTTGCTTTTTTAAATAAATAGAATATCTCTTATCGTCAACAAGTCCAACTTTTCTTCCTATTTCAGTTAATCTGACATCTGCATTATCTTGCCTTAAAATTAACCTATATTCTGCACGAGAGGTCATCATTCTGTAAGGCTCGTTTGTTCCCTTTGTAACCAAATCATCAATTAAAACGCCAATATATGCTTCGTTACGTTTTAATACTAATTGTTCTTTCCCCTCTATTTTTAGTCCTGCATTTATTCCAGCAATTATTCCTTGTGCACCTGCTTCTTCATAACCGCTTGTGCCATTAACTTGTCCAGCAAAAAACAAACCATCAACAAGTTTACTTTCAAGAGTTGGTTTTAATTCAGTTGCATCAATAGCATCATATTCAATAGCATATGCATCTCGCATAATCATAGCGTTCTCAAGACCTTTTATGCTTGCATACATTTGTTTTTGGATATCAACAGGAAGTGAAGTTGATACACCTTGAACATAATACTCATTGGTCAAAAGCCCTTCAGGTTCTAAAAATAGTTGATGTCTGTCCTTATCCGCAAAACGGACAATTTTGCTCTCTATACTAGGGCAATATCTAGGTCCAGTTGAAGAAATTTCCCCATTAAACATAGGTGCTCTACTTAAATTGTTCAATATAATTTGATGAGTATTTAAGTTTGTGTATGTTAAAAAGCAACTTACTTTATTTAAAGGCGTGCTTTCACTTAAAAAACTGAAACTTTGAATGTCACTATCACCTTTTTGCTCTTCCATTTCACTAAAATTAATTGTACGTCCATTAATTCTTGCAGGTGTCCCTGTTTTAAAACGAACTATTGTATGACCTAATTTTGAAATGCTATCCGTCAAGTTTTCTGCTCTTGCAAAACCATTTGGTCCAATGTTTTTGCTATATTCACCAATAACAATACGGCTTTTAAGATAAACTCCAGTTGCCACAACAACTGTTTTTGCCAAGTACGTTTCACCTGTTTCAGTTATCACACCAGATATTTTACCGTCATTCACCAAAATTTCTTTTGCTTCTGCTTGCTTGATATAAACATTTGGCTCGTCTTCCAAAACTTTTTTCATTCTGTTATGATAAGCCTGCTTGTCGACCTGAGCACGTAGAGAATAAACTGCTGGCCCTTTGCCAGCATTTAACATACGTATTTGTATACTTGTTGCATCAGTATTGACACCCATCTCACCGCCTAAAGCGTCAATTTCACAAACCAAGTGCCCTTTTGCTGTTCCGCCAATAGATGGATTGCATGCCAAAAAAGCAATAGCGTCTAACGATATTGTAAGTAAAAGTGTTTTATGTCCTTTCCTAGCAAGTGCTAAACACGCTTCACAGCCAGCGTGCCCTGAACCAATTACAATGGCATCAAAATTATTATTCATCTTTATTTTTTTCACTCCATAAGTTTAAGGATTGTGTATCAAAAGTTTTGTTTTAGTTTAATTATTTCCAAGCAGAATTTTTAAATATATTATCTTGATTTTTTCAATGTGCAAAAGTTAAGTATTTTATAAATTCGCCACATTTAAATTTCAAACATCACATAAGATTGTATCACATTGACATAACCATTTCAAGACAATTAACAAGATTAACTTAACACTGCCCACCAAATCTTACCAATTTCAAATATGTCAAATGGATTAATTTATTATTTATTTTTAACTATATATATAATTATCCTTATTTTTTAGATGTAAAAGATTTGCTTTAAGCGAGTTAATCGCAAAAGGTTTTGCTCGTAGTTATGTGAGCAAAACCCGAAGTGTAAAGCGTAAGCAAAGCATTTACATCTTTGCAATCATTTACATCTTTTTACATCAATATAAAGGTTTTTCCATATATTCTGGAATTTGCAAATTTAAAAGTTTTAAAACTGTTGGAGCAATGTTTGCAAGTTTTCCGCCGTCCATTAATTTGACATTTTTATATTTATTTGAACATAGGAAAACTGGAACTTTATTTGTTGTGTGAGAAGTTACAATTTGCCCGTCTTTATCCATCATCTCTTCAGCATTTCCGTGGTCAGCAGTAACAATACAATCCCCACCAACAGAAAGAGTTTCATCTACTATTTTTTTTACACACTCATCAACAACTCCAACCGCTTCAACCGTTGCATTTAAATCGCCAGTATGTCCTATCATATCAGCATTTGATAAATTAACTAAAATAAAATCATACTTTTTGCTTTTTATAGCATGTATTACCTCTTCAGTTATTTCATACGCTTTCATTTGTGGCACAGAGGCAAAATTCAACACATTTTCACTTTCAATCAATTTTCTATCTTCGTTTTTATATGGCTTTTCTATCCCCCCATTAAAGAAAAATGTTACGTGAGCATATTTAGTTGTTTCGGATATGTGGAACTGCTTTAGCCCTGCATCTGAAATCAATTTACTTAAATTGTTTGTAATATTTTCAGGCGGAAATGCGATATAAACATTTTTAAATTTTGCATCGTACTCTGTAAAACAAGTAAATCTCAAATTCACAAATTTAATGGTTTGAAATTCTTTAAAGTCCTTTTGAGTTAAACTTTCGGTCAATTCTCTTGCCCTATCTGTTCTAAAATTAAAGTAAATTACACTATCATTATCCTTAATTGGTTCAAAATCTTTCAATTTTGTAGGCATAAAAAATTCGTCATAAATTTTATCTTTATAACTTTTTTCAAATGCCTCAGAAAATGTCATCTCTCCTTTACCTGGACTTGTAAGCATATCGTATGCAAGTTTGATTCTATCAAAACGCTTTTCTCTGTCCATTGCATAAACTCTGCCACAAAGAGAACCTATTTTTACATTTTTGCCTTGGATATAATTATAAATTTCCTTAACAAAACCCTCACCACTATCAATACGAGTATCGCGACCATCTAGAAATAAATGTAAAACCACATTTTTAGCGCCAAGTTTTTGCGACATATCAATAAGTGCTTTAAGATGAGATATATGTGAATGCACTCCGCCAGACGAGCAAAGCCCCATAATATGCAAAGTACTATTATTTTTGATCGAATGATTCACAGCATCAATTATCACTTGATTATTGAAAAAAGAACCATCTTTAATTGAATTATTTATCCTTGATAAATCTTGAAAAACAACTCTTCCAGCACCCAAGTTTAAATGACCAACTTCACTGTTTCCCATTTGTCCAAAACTTAAACCCACATCCTCGCCACTAGCAGAAATTGTTGTGTAAGGAAATTCCATTTTTAATTTTTTAAGGTTAGGTATGCCTTGAATTTTTACAGCATTAGCGTAAGAATTTTCATTTACGCCCAAACCATCCATAATAACTAATGTAACCAATTAATTATCTCCTTCAATCTCAATATTTGCGGTACAATTTGGACATTTTGTTTTATTTTTATCCACATATGAACCACAATATTTACATTTTACTTTGTTATTTGAATCTTCCATTAAATTATAATTTGTCAGTTTTTTGTTGAATTTATTAAAATTTTTAGCACTTTTGATTACTCCCACAAAAATTGTCATAAAAGCAACAACAAAAATCAACATAACGCTAAAAATTGTAATAAATATTCCAAATAGGTCAATTGATAACAACATACTATTTGCCTCCAATTCTTTTTTTCAAATTTCTTTTATTAAACTATACGTTTGCATAACTTGTATTGAAACTTCCCAAAAATTAAAATTTCAGAATTTTTACTATAAATTGGTTTAAAACCTTCCATACATTACCTATATTCTTTCTTGTGATTTTAAAGTGTATTATATAAAACTAACACTTTTTCACTTATTAAAAGTATATTTTTTTTATCTAAAAAAATCAAGCAAAGAATATCTATTTATGATATAATGGTAGTATGGAAAGATTAGATGTGTTACTATACAAAAAAGGAATGTTTCCTTCACGCGATAAAGCAAAAGAAGCTATAAATTCTGGGTATGTAAAAGTCAATGGAAAAAGTGTGACTAAAGCGGGCGAAAAAGTAAATGAAAACTCTTTTATTGAAATATCAAGCGATACTTTAAAATACGTTTCAAGGGCGGGCTTGAAATTAGAAAAAGCAAGCAAGGAGTTTAACATTGATTTCAATGATAAAATAGTGTTGGATGTTGGTGCTTCAACTGGAGGTTTTACTGACTATGCCCTTATAAATGGAGCAAAAAAGGTTTATGCGGTTGATGTTGGTACAAATCAATTAGCACCCAAAATTAAAAATAATGCAAAAGTTGTTAATTTAGAAAAAACCGATTTTAGAAATCTAGCACCACTGTGTGACAAAATTGACATTGCTGTGTGCGATTGCTCATTTATTTCATTAAAATTGCTCATTCCAAAATTTATGCAAGTTTTAGAAAAAGACTCGCTTTTAGTAACACTTATAAAACCACAATTTGAGTGCGGGCTTGAAATTGCAAAAAAAACACGAGGAGTAATTAAAGATTTATCTTTGCAAGAAAAAATAAAAGCAGATATAATATCCGCTTTTACAAACAATGGCTTTAAACTTTTAGACAGTTGCGATTCTCCTATTTTAGGCACCGCTGGAAATAGAGAATTTTTAGCGTGTTTTGTTAAAAAATAGATTAAAAATCAAAATATCCTAAAAATTTATCCAAAAAAAATAAACAATTTTAATTTTAAAAATAGTTTATTTTTTCTAATTTGATTTACACTTCAAAAACTAGATTTTTTGACTTACATTTTATGCAAAAAACATTATTCTCTTTTTATCAATCATTTTATAATTACAATTGTCATACCTGCATTACCACGATTTAAATCTTCCTCTGTTTCCGCACTTGTTAAAAAGGTTACAATTTTAAAACATTTTGGGTTTTCTAAATAAAAATCTTCACCATAAATATAGTCTTTTATGATTTTTTGTTTTTTTAGGGAAAACAACCTTTCTCTAACCGCTTTGCAGATTGCCCCGCCCGTTCCACTGCTACCATAGCCGTGAATAAATTTTATTGCTTTAACTCCACTTATTTTTGCTAATTCAATCTCCAGTTCCATATTGCAAAGAGCAATGTCCACTGGTGGCATACTATCTTTTAAATTTACAACAATTAAATCTGATTCCATAATTTTAAATTATATATCTTTTTAAATTTTATTGCAAAAGATTGACTAAAATGTTGCAACTAAAAATATATGTGATTTTATTCTGGAGATGACCTAAATTAACAATTTTATTTTTTTGTAAATTTTTTATATCTTTTTTTAATTAGTTAAAGTATTTCATATATCAATCTCTTTCCACTCTTTATTTTTAAGTTCACTTTGAATGTTTAAATTAATAAATTTTTAAAATTTTTATTATTTATCTAAAACTACTAGACCGCATAGGACGTCAAAATAAGAAAAAGTTTCCCTTGCCTTTTCGCACGTCATAAAAGTAAAAACACTTGGATAAATGTTTTCAATAAATCCTTGTAATTTATCAATCTTTTTTCTACCTCTATTTACACTTAAATTTATAGAGTCGCCTTTTAAATCCTTAATTCTTTGTTTTATTTCATTTAACGCATTAACATTTGCTCTCAAAACGACACACCTCCCACTTTCTCTCAAAATTATTGACAATATTTGGACTTATTAAACTTTAAACAAGAAAAAATTCAAAGTGTCAGCATTTTTGAAACTACTTAAAACAAAAAATGCAAAAGTTAATGTAAATTTACCTTAAAAAACAATAGTATTAAAAATTATTGACTTATTCTTGCTTTTTTTAATGATATATGTTAATATTTAAAAGCGAAGAAAAATTGCATATGCCCTTATGGTAAAGAGGTTAATACGTCGCCCTCTCACGGCGAAGTCAGCGGTTCGATTCCGCTTAAGGGTACCATAAACAAAAACAAGTTTTATATCTAAAACAAAAATCAGGCAAAATTGAAATGTTTAATCTCAATTTTGCCTGATTTTTTTCAACAAATTTAATTTCAAGTATAATTAATTAGACATAAAATTATAAAAAGAATAACGAAAATAATGAGCGTTTTCATTCGCGACAATCTCATAATTAAAAAAAATGACAATTTGAATTATTCAAATTGCCGTATCTTTTTTATTTAGTCGTCATCTTCATCATCGTCATCATCGTCATCACTAAAGTCATCGTCATCGTCAAAATCATCAGAAAAATCATCATCGTTAAATTCGTCTTTTTCTTCTTCGTCTTCCATAACATCAAGGTCATCATCAGGAAGTTCTAAGTCATCATCAAGGTCATCATTTAAATCTAAATCTTTAACGCTTGCCATATCGCCAATCTCTTCGTCTTGATTGTCGTTATAGTCATCCTCACTTTCATCACGATTGACATAATCTGCCCATTCTTTATCTTCTTCGCCGTCATAATTTGGATCATTTAAACGTTCTGCATAGCAAGTAGGACACATTAATTCATCAGGCTGTATATAGTTGTTTTTGCAGATAGGGCAAAGCTCTAAATCAGCATCATCTATGCTATCTCCTCCACCAACTTGCATTTCTTGTTTGCAGATACTGCAAAATTTTTCGTCCTTTGTTATATAATTAAGTTCGCAACGAGGACATCTAATATAAGTTACTTTTTTCATTCTTTCCCCTTTTTGAAAAAATTGTTTATAAATAATTTTTTAATGTTTTTTTAGTACCATTAAAAATCACACATAGTATACATATGAATATTGGTATTGTCTAGTATTTTTTTATATTTTTTTTATTTTTTATGCAGATATATATTGAACATATTTTAAATATATTTACACCATTCTGTTGGTTAAAAGATTGTACCAAACCAAGAATAATTAAAGCATTGTCAATCTAAGTTCATTTTGGTGTATACATAAAAAACTAGAGCAAATGCAAAATTTTAATTTTGAAAATACGGCAGCATTAATTTTGAACTCGTTTGAAAATTACTTCCTGTAGTTTTTTTATTATTATGACAAAACTTAAAAGATTGTTAAAAAGTAAAAAAATTATCTAATATTAATTTCAATATCGACACTTATTTGTGTATTTTCTATAAAATCTTCTTTTTTCATTCCTTCTTGTAAGCGTTTTGTGTATTCATAATAGTTGCTTTTATAAAAAATATTATTTATCTCAAAAAGGTCTAATTTACTATTTTTAGCTTTAGCGCTTACCTTAGATATTTTATTTCTAATTGTCCTACCTATGGAATTTTTAACACCTTCATCAATCATATCATAGCTTAAAGGTACTTTATTGCCATTTTCAGAAATGATTTCATCAATACTCAAAGAAACTAAAATTTTGGCAGACATAATAGGAATATTTTTGAAAAAGAACGTTTCAAGTTCAACGTTTTTGTTTAATATATCAAAATTGATTATGGAATTTTTCAATTTGCCCGAGTTATCCACTTTAACTAATAAATCTTGAGGGATATAATCCTTGCTAAGCCAATTGACCCCACTTGATAATTCTTCATCTAAAACAGTTTGTAAAATGCCACTGCTGTAAATTGCTATTTTTCCACGATTAGATATAAACTTGTTTGAAACGTCTGACTCGGAACTTGAAGTGCCACCCTCAGCACTTTCTCCACCGCTAGCCCCTACTTCAGAACCGCCATCACTTGATGAACTAGACCCGACATCAGAAGTTGTACTTACACCTTGCGTATAGTCTTCACTAATTGATATCATATTTATTTTAGAAATGCCACTTGGGCTCAAGTATCCTTTAAAAAATGAGTCAATATTGGAAGAAATCGAAGTTGTACTATTAGTTTGCTGGTGGCAAACGATATCGCTTAATTTAATGCCAGTAACGCTTTTTAGTTTAACACCCATATTGAACATTTCATCAATATTATTAGGACAATAAACTAGTTGTACAGTATTTCTTATTTTGTTTGTCCTGATTAGCCTATCTATAAATACGGATACATTTTCAGCAGATATTTTACTTCCAATCATAACAAAACGAGTATGACCCAATTTCACACTTCTACCAAACATTAAGTTTAAACTTGTAAAAGCTTCTCCAACTGTATCACCAGTTGCTGAAAGGACTTTACTGTTTTCAGCCAAACTATCCGCACCCGATGATACATTAATTGCTACTTGAAGCACAATTTTGTTTTCCGTGTTTTTATCAATGCCTATGGCAACAGCAATTGCTGACCTAAAAGCAATACTCATTGTGTTTATAGAGTTTGGCAACATAAAAGCACATATTAAAACAAAAACCAAAATTATGGGGGATTTAAATATATTTTTAAGCATATTTTTAAGTTCTTTCATCACTTTTCCTCTTTTTAGTTAAAACTATAATTATTAGCAATAACGGAACTAAAAGTATTGTGATTGCCGAAAAATAACAAAGCACATTTTCCGCAAAAGCAATATAACTTAAATAATCGGTTAGATATAAAAAGTCAGTTGCAACTAATGCAATAATAATCGCCGAAAGCGTAATTCCATTGCAATCAAAATTAATTGTCTTTTTTAAACATTCGTTTGCACAATAAAGTAAAATTGCACCCTGCAAATATATATTTATCATAAACACAACAATTGCAAAAAAATCCATATGCCAGCCCTTTGAAGTACCAATTGCATATTGCACAACATCGTTTATAATATTAACGTGAAAGATCGATGTTTCTTGATATAAAATGTAATAAAGTATATAAAGCCCTACAAAAACCACTGCCATTGTTATTAAAGGGAAAAACATATTTTTTATTTTCCCTTTTTTTAAATCAATTTTATCTAAAAATATCAAAATGGCAAACAAGTCACCTGTCCAAAAAGAAGGTCTAAAAATGGAGTTAAAAAAACCACCAAAACCATCTTTGGTTAATGAACCAAAATCAAAAGATGTAATAGGGACAATTGAAAAAGCAATTGCTGTTACTAAACTTAAAATTATAAATGGCAAAAAGAATTCACTTGTTCTTCCAATATTTCTTATTCCCGAATATGCAAGTGTTGCTATAATAGGCAAAAAGCATATTAAAACAGTAATTAAAGTTATTTCTTCATCGGCCACATCTTTTAAAAATGAATAACTATCACAAATCATTAGTAAAAGTTTTAAGAAAAAGAATGAAAAAAACAAAATATATAAAAACTTTGTAATAAATGTGCCAAGTTTTGCTTTTAATAAATCATACATACTTATATTTGAATATTTTTGTTTTACCCAAACAACAAGCCATAAAAACAAAACATTTAAAGTGATTACAACAACAACAGAAATTAATGCACCTGTCCCGTTATATTTATATAAAATGGACGGAAGAGATGTCATTTTTAAAGTAAAAAGTAGAATACCCGCTAAAACACCAGTTTGATGTGCTGAAATTGTTTCTTTATTCATTGTCACCTCCACCCAGTCTTTGCTTGTTTTGTGTGTTTAAGGACTTTGGTCGACCTTTCATTTCAGATAACGGCTTTTTAAATAAACTATCCTTTAAGTCACTGTTAATCTGCGGAGCAAATGGTGCTAAAAATGGTGTTCCATAACTATTTAAAGAATTAATATAATTTATTATGTAAATGAGCCCGCCAATAATCCCCAAAATTCCAACCGTTGCCCCTAATATTACAAAAACTGCCCTAATTACTGTCAATTGCGAAGCCTGAGAAGGAATGGTGTAAATTGCCATAATGCTAACAGCAACAATAATTACTCCTGGTGGAGAAATAAGACCCGCTTTTACACCAGTGTCACCAAGCACCAACGCCCCCACAATTGACGTAGCAAGACCCAAATATTGAGGTAGACGCAAACTAACTTCATATAAAATTTGAAATAGTATCAAAATAAAAATTATTTCCAAAACTGGGGTAAAAGGTAAATTTTTTGTTGAATTTGCTATAATTATAACATAACTTAGCGGCAATGTTGTGTAACTGTATAGCCTAAAACTCAAATAAAGCCCAGGAATAATGGTTGCAACAATTATACCTAACGCCCTAATTATTCTTATTAAACTTACATATATGTAGTTTGTGTAATAGTCATTACTACTCTGTACGTCTTCAAAAATCATATATGGAACAGTAATTACAATTGGTGAACCATCAACCAAAATTGCAACCCTTCCCTCAAGCATTTTTGCAACAACAATATCTGGTTTTTCCTGAAATCCAGTTTGTTCAAAAAGAGAGTTTGGTCTTGTCTTTAAAAATTCTGCAATATAATAAGAATCCACCACTCCATCTATTTTTATTTTTTTAATTTTGGATTTTACATCTTTAACATTGTTTTTGTTAACAATGTTTTTTAAATATAAAACACTGACCTTTGTGTTTGTTTCTCTGCCAACATTAAAGTTTTCAATTTTTAGATTTCTACTTGGCAATCTTTTTCTAATTAAAGATAAGTTTGTGCTTATTGCTTCAACAAAACCTTCTCTTGGGCCATAAATATTGGGAGAAGTTGGTGGCTCTTGGGGTGTTCTAACTGGATATTTTTCTAAATCAATACTCAAGCACTTTCCATTAAAAAGTAACACCACATAGTTCTTTAAAATTTCATCAAGAATTTCAGTTTCTTCAATTTCCTTTATATCCGCTGTTCTAATAATTTTTGAAATTAAGTCGTCAAAAGTAAAAATGTCTTTTTGCATTAAAATAGGGTCAATAATTTCCTTTGCAATTGCAGATTTATCCACCATACTTTTAAAAAAGAATATAGAAACATCACCCGACTTCGTCTGCAATTTCCTTTCAATAAAATCGGCGTTGTTTTGTAATTTAGTTTTTATATCTTCAGATAAAGAAAAAGACATACCCTCTCCTTTTTTGATAGTATGTCTTTTTAAAATAATAAATATTCTGTTTTAAAATTGTAAATTTAGGTTTGCTTTTGCATTTTTTTGTATGAAATATCGCCAACCGACAGATTTAAATTAGTATTTTGCAGAACCTAAAGTCTGTACCAATAAACCTTGGTCTGCGAGAAAGCAAACTTTTGAAGAAAAACTCTTTATGATTGCATCAAGACACCCCCTTCCCGTAAGGCAAAAGGAGATAACCTCTCCGTCAAAAATAAAATTTTTGCCACCTCTCCTTTGCAGGAGAGGGAAAATGTCTTTGCCGAAGTATGGCTGATTATTGATTTAGTTTTGGTTAATAAGTTAATTTAAACCAAACTTCGTTTATCACCTCTCCTTGGCAGGAGAGAAAAAACATCGTCATATTCTCACAAAAATATAAGGAATAAATCATTTTTTAAATAATTAAAACCACCTTCGAAGAATGCTCTTCGCCAAGTGGCTTTAAAATTTTTCAAAAAAAATTTTTAACTCTTCGAAGCATTCTCTTCACCAAGTGGCTTTATTTGCTTTTGTTGGTACAGGTATTTGTTTGTGTTAACTTATTTATTCAATTATTCTTAATCTACTATTTTATTATAATCATCCTTGTTTCTTCTAGATGTAAATTATTTGCTTGAACGACTTTACGAAGCGGTAGTCCGTCACTTGGTGGACTACCAGCGAAGCTCAAAGTGAAAGCAATCATTTACATCTTTGCAATCATTTACATCTATTTACATCATGCTCACATTCACTTTTTCCGAATTTGTTTGATATATATTATCACTTACTGCAAATATACTGCCGTTTAATACTTCATTCTCAATAAAATCGGCAAAGTTTGCTGTATACGTGATTATTCCACTAGCATTTTCTTGACATTCAAGTTCGCTTGCAACTAGAGTAAACTCCTTAGTTGAATAATCGCTTGTAAAAGTAAAAGCAACCTTAAAGTGAGAAGCGTTGTTGTTACCTTTTAGTACTGAAAAACTTAAAGTTTTTGTCAATTTATGATAAGTAACGCTTAAAGGTTTTGCAAGCACTTGTGTATATACATAGTCAATAGTGCTAGAAGTTTCACTATTTAAATAGTAACTTTCACTATCAGCAATCGCTTCCACGCACACTGGATATAATCCTGCACCAAATGAATTTAATTGTTCTAAGTCAAATTCAATTAAAAGATCGTTTTGCTCTACAACTTTGTATTCTATTGCTCCAGTATTTAAATTTGCCTTGTAATACACTCTATACTCTTTTGCATTTTCAACTGGATTCCAAGATATAATATTCCCTGCCCTAAATACATTTGGTGTCTCAAGTTTCACATAATTTTTTAATACTTGTTCAATAGCAAAATCACTTGTTGCTTTTTGTGTTTTACCTAAAGCTCTAACTTTAACTGTAAAAGTACCCGGTTGATTAAAATATGATTTTAATTCAATCACATTTGAAGTACTTGTAAACTTAAATTGATTGCTACCAGAATCAATTTCAATTTCATAAGCGGTAGCATTTTCAATTTTATCTATTGAGATAATAGTTCCCGTTTGACGTTGAATCACTTGATATGTTGGTGTTACTAATTTTTTGTTAATGCTTTTAAAATACAGACAAAGACCTGTTACCGCCCCTCCAATCACAGCCAAACACACAAATATAATAATTAATAATTTTGCTGTTTTGCTCAATTGTTTTTTAACTTTTTTGGGCTTTTTTGATGTATTTTCCTTTTCAGCATTATCTGCATTATTCAAATTTAAATTTTGTTCATTTTTTTTGCTATTTAAATTATTTTCTTCAATTTTGTTTTCGTTTAAAGTTTTTTTATTATGTTTTTTATCTTTTTTATTACTTTTTAGATTTTTATTGGAATTATTATCTATTTTTTTTCCCTTATTTTTAGTAATAATTTTATCATTATTTTTATTTTCTTTAACTGGTTTTAAATTGATGTCACCAAACAAACTATCGGCAGATTCTGAAAGGAGTTCCAAATCATTATTAAAAATATTTTTATTATCCAAATTATCCAAATATTCTCCCTCCTTTTTTATCAAACATTAAAAAATTATTTGTTTTCTTCGTTTAATTTTTTTACTAAAAAATCTATGTCAATCTCATGAACTTCTGCTGCTTCTTCCAAAGTTTCACCAAGGGCACAAGGGCAAGAAAAACAATGCATACCAAAGCCCATTAAAACATCTTTTAATTTTTCATTTTGTGCTAACACCTCTGAAATTGTCATATTTTTTGTTATCTCTTTTTTCATATTTACTCCTTTAATCTTCTTCAAAACTTTCTCCACATAATATACAATGATTTGCTTTTATATCATTTTCAGTCCCACATCTTGGACAACGCTTTATAAAAGAATCATCTTTATGATACAATTTGTCTATATCTAAGTCAACAAAAGTTCTTTCTTTTGCATTATTATTTTTTACATTTTCTTCGATATTATCAGTTTTTGATTTAATTTCAAAATTACCAAAAGGCACATATCCGTATTTTTGTTTATTTTCTAAAGATATTGTATTGTCCTCATGATTAATTTTGTCTTCATTTTTTTCTTCCTGAGTATCCGCCACAGAACAAGTATCATCTATTTTTTCTACATTTTCCGCTGTATTTAAAAGTTCTCCGTTTCCTTCTGTTTTTTGCTGTATTTGGATGCTTTTATCGCTTTCCTCTTGATATTTTTTTGGAAGATAATACTTGCAAATTTGCAAATCAACAATTTCTAGTCCAGCGGATAAAAATAATTTACTAATCGCTTTTTTTAATTTTTCTGCGATTATTGGATTATTATCAACAATATCTTTGATTATAAAATTATTTTTTTCTAATGTAGTTACAACTAAATCATTTACCCAACTATCAATTATATCCTCTGCCTCACCAGTTTTAATATAATCAAATTCATTTAGTAGTGACTGCATTAGTTCGGTTGAATTTATAACTTTAAACGAGTACATCCCCATAACGCCAACTCTAAAAATGCCGTATGCTCTTGTTCCCATTTCTACTTTTCTATATGTTTTAAATTTACCACCACGCAAACCCTTGTCAATAAAATATCCCTCACTGGTAAATTTATCCGTTTGCTTACCATTATTAAATTTATCTATATTGAATCGCCTACAAGTGTATGGCAAATTAGCGTATGAGAAAAAATACTCGCCTTCAACAAATTTGTCTGTAACTTTTCCTTTTTTACCCATAACAAATTCATATCCGCTAGGCACGGTTAATTTTCCATTAATTTTAAAGATTCCATTATGTCCCGTAAAGTTGGTCACCAAAAACTTTAAGTCATTTTGGCTTGGACAAATATCTTGATTTTTCTTTTTCCAAAAAATACCCATATTTTTTTAATACCTTTTATTTTTTTGTCTAAAATTATTTATTAAATTGCTTAATAAAACACCATTTTCATATACTTTTTTTAATAATTCATCTGGATTTAAGTTTAGAATTTTTGGTAAAATTTCAAAATCCAGACAATTTATGGAAGTTTTTGCTAAATCTTTGGATAATTTAGTTATATCTATATTTCCACCACACTCAAATGGAATATGCTGGTCAAGTTTTGCATTGTTATCATGCAAGTGAACACAAGTTAATTTATCCGTATATTCTGGGAAAAACTCTTTATCCTTGCAAAAACAATTATGATGTCCTGAATCATAGCAAAATTTAAGCATTTGATTTTTTATGTTATGCTCGACAAAATCAAAAATTTCTTTTCTTTCCAAATTTTCCAAAGCAAAATTTACTTTATACTTTTCACATACTTTTAAAATTCTATTGATCCTTTGTAGTAAAATTTCACTTGGATCACCCTCAATATGAACAACTAAATTTTTAAAACCATACTTGCTAGCAAGCTTTGCTTCCTTTTTTAATAATCTTTCAATTTTATCTCCAATTTTACCTTTTAAATTAAATAATGGCAAAGTTCCATCATAACTTGCGTGAAGAGAAGATAATTTTAAGCCTATTTTTTTAGCATATTTAACTCTATTTTTCAAAGAGCCGTTTTGTTTTTTGTATCTTTTGTCATTACTCATTAAAACATATGTAAAATTATTTGCTTTAATTTTATTTAGTCTTGTTTTATAAGGCTCATAAAACCCATAAAAGTCTGTAATTCCAATATCCATTTTTTATCCTAAGTTTTAAAAAGATTAATGTTATCTTCTACAATATATTTTTTCACAAAACACTTAAAATGTCAATTCTATTGCAATTTTAATTAATTTTGTGTACAATTGAGTGTAAATTTTTAAAAAGGATATATCAATGAAATATATTATATCATATCAATCCCAAAGTAAAAAAATTTGCTTTGACGAATTAAGCAAGTTAAACGCAAATTTTAAAGAAATATTAACATTAAATGACAATCAAAGCCTAGTGCAAATTAATTTACCAAAACAAGAATTAGCAAGTATGGTTTTGCACTCACCTTTAATTTTTGTTAGACATTTAATAGCGGTTGAAAATGAACTAAAAAAACCAATTAATTATGATAATTTAATTGACTTATTTTTTAAAAAATTAAATACAAATAAAACTTTTAGTATACAATTTTTAACAAATATAAATAGAGAAAATTGTGAAATAAATGTGGAAGAATTATCCAATAAAATTATTATGCAAGGTTTTCAATTGAATGTTAAAAATCCTGAACAAATAATAAGTATATTTGAAAATAAAGATACAATTTTCATTGGTATAGGAAACACACAAACCAATCTTTCAAGTTTTAAAGCAGGTATGCCACATTTTTCCAAAAAAGATGAGTTTATATCTCGAGCGGAGTATAAACTTTTGGAAGCAATTGATTTATGCTCGATAGATTTAACAAAAATGAAACTCGGCGCTGACCTAGGCTCTGCACCAGGCGGTTGGACAAAGGTATTATCAAGTCACAATATATATGTTCACTCAATTGACCCAGCAAGCCTAGCTGTGGAAGTTAGGGCACTATCAAATGTTAAACATTTTAGAATGACAACTCAAGAATATCTACAAAGATATAACTATAAAAATTTTGACATTGTTGTAAACGATATGAAAATGGATATTGTTTTAAGCACACAAATAATAATGGATTTTTACGACCGTATTGCAAATAACGGATATGTTGTAATGACATTTAAACTTGCAAAAAATTTCTCATACGCAAATATTATTAAATGTATTAACAAGTTAAAACAGAAATATAATTTAATTTTAGCAAGACAATTATTTCATAATCGAAGTGAAATCACTGTTGTACTACAAAAAAGCGAGTAAAATAAAAATTTGAATACTTTAAAATAATAACTATATAGATTTAGGAAAAAGTTGTTCTTTGTTAAAAAAAGAGTATTTTCATAATAAAGGAGAATACTTAATGAAAGAAAAAAAGTAAAAATAATTACAGATGCAATTTGTGGAATATTAATGTTAACATCTATATTAGTTTATTTGATTTTAGGATTTGTTCTTAACTGGTGGCATCCCGGTTGGATAATCGTTGTAGCTGCTGCATTTGGGTGTGCAATTACTTCTATAATTACAAATTTAACAATTGAACTTAAAAAGTCAGATAAAGAAAATAACCAACCACCACAAGGATAAATAATTTAAACCTTTTACTCTCCAACGAGAAAAAATAAAAGCCAAGCGACAGCATTTATGCTGGCATTTGGCTAAATTTGACGAAGTTAAATAACTTACCAAAGGAACCGTGAGTGATAACTCACTATGCTTTGCCTTGCAAAGCATAAAAAAGCATCGAACTTAATCGATGCTTTTTTGGTTCCTTGGCAATGTTCTATTACAAGGAGGGATAGGGAATGCACGATGCGTAGCGAGTATATTCACTTGCCCGACGATGCCTAAAATAACTTGCCAAGGAAGTGCAAGCGAATGCTTGCTTTGCTTTTGTGCCACAAAAGCAAAAAAAAGAGTATCGAAGTTAATCGGTACTCTTTTTGGTTCCTTGGCAATGTTCTATTACAAGGAGCAAATAGGAATGCGACAACGCTTGCGTTGGCATATTCATAGGTGCGACGCAGACTAAAAGAACATTGACCAAGGCTAAATATTTGCCTTAGTAAATATTTAGGTTTTAATTGCTTAGCAATTAAAACACAAAAAAATATATGAGCAAACTTAATTGCTCATATATTTTTTGGTTCCTTGGCAAT
>ERZ808275.405-NODE-405-length-18114-cov-5.432416_pt1 | contig 18114 bp, 11 predicted proteins | sample MGYA00520894_ERZ808275 | MGnify/ENA primary metagenome ERZ808275 (study PRJEB31516, sample SAMN03275598) | gut metagenome | biome: mammalia-associated habitat; material: feces | host: Papio cynocephalus | place: Kenya | collected 2012-08-03 ...
TATTCTACGTTTTCGTAGTATTCTACATTTTTGCGAGATTAAAATATGACCGCGACAATTGATATAGGAAATTTACACACATCTATCTGTTACTCATAAGACAAATAATATTTTTACATGTATCTATTTTCTGTTGAGTGTGATGAACTAAATAAATAACTCAAACAAATAAAAGAAAATTTAGATAAAATATTTGATTAGATAAAAGTAGATAAAGTAATAGTAGAAAAATAAATGAATATAGCAACATCTAATATAAGAACAGAATCATATGTTCTCATGTATCTTTCTGTTTTAGCAGATAAATATAATTTTACCATAACTGAGTAATAACCAAAATTAAAATATAAAAGATTAGGATAACACAAGAAATCAAATTTAAAGTTGTTAGGATAATAATATGTGACAGAAAAATATATCGACAAAGATTTTGTTTCTGTTAAATACTAAAATGGATTCGGCAAAAATAGTAGTCGTCGAAGAAAAGATGGTAGTGTAGTAAGATGTAGATGGTATACAGATAAAACATATAATTTCTGTAAAAAAAATGATATCGATAAACTCGATGATATAGCAGATACAATTTTAATGTAATTAGCTGATAAAAAAAATTGAATCAATTTTATTTTTTTTATTGATTCATATATTTTCTTACACTTACAAGATATTTGTATCTCATTTTATCTAATACTTCTTTTCTTACTCTTTTTTTACTATAATCAATTTCTTTTGTTTTTATTTATTCTGTGAGTTTTTGTATCAACAACTTCTGTCGACTATTTGTCTCCTTAAACTCTGTGAGTTTTAGTATCTTATGGTTCTGAGAAAATGTCTTCATATTTTTCTTTCTTGAGTAACTATAAAATTTTTGATATTAATTTTTCAGTTGCATTTAATTTATCTTATGTCTTTTTATTTTCTTTGTTGATTAATTTATACCATTCCTTATATTTACCTCTACTTAATTTATCTATTTCAACTTTCAATACAAATTTTTCTTCATCTGTTTTATCTTTATTTTGTTCAAATTAAATTTTGTATGATAACAATAAATTGTATTTATACAAAAAGTGTAATTAGTCAGATAATAAAATAAATTTATTTTTTTCATCTGACTAAATTTTATCTATGTAATTTTTATATTTATCTTCTTTTAATGAATATCCCATTTTTGTTGAAACAAAAAAAATAGTTATCATAGAGAATTTATTATTTTCATTAATTCTCTATAAATCCATTAAGCACCAGATGTTTTATATTTGTCTGAAATTTTGTATCCATCAAATATACTTAAATCTGGTTTTTCTGTTAGATAAACAATATACCAATAAAGTAATTCTCTAAATTTTTTGTTATCTTTTAATTGATCAAAGTAATCAATAAAATATTAAGTTGATGAAAGTGTCATATTTTTTGTTAGATAAAAAAAATGAAGATTTTAGATTTTTCAGGAGATAACACAGGTACATTAAATTTTGTAGTAAAATTAAAAGATGCAGAAGATGGTGATTAAACATTCATCAGCAAAAATCGATATATAGATAAAAACACTGAATCAAAATTATCACACAACGATTCTCATTTTTTCATACATGATACACTTTTATCACATGAAGATTCTGATAAACCATAAGTAAGACATCAGAGTCTCGAATCTATAAAATGGGAATTATATTACATGGATAAATATTATCCAAATGCTAAATTAATTGTTCATTATACACCTGGATTATATGAGATGTATAAAGATAATCCAAAAATTTTATTCGAGAATGATGAATCTTATCCAGAATCTATCAAAGCAAAAAATTTGTGTTTAGATACAGCACATATGTGGTTGAGTGGAGTTCATGATATAAATAAAATTTATGATACAGCTAAAAAAGCTAAGTTAATTCACTTTAATGGTCTAAAAGCAGATAGTAAATAACACGCGAGACCAGGAAGTAAAAGTGATATCATGTTCAAAGATAAAAAAGAATTATAGAAATTCATTGAACTTAGTCAACCAAAGATTGGAGAGTGGTGAGATTCTTCTTTATTTTTTTACAGAATATCTCAGAGACTTCTTTAACTTCTTTATCTTTTAATTAATCGAGTTAAGTATCGACTATATGTTTGAATACATTATTTAAAGTCATTAAATCTTTATTTATTTATATTAAATTGATATCTAATTATTGTTACATTTTTTTGTCTAACAAAAAAACATGTTAGATTTTAGTTTTGATGATTTAATATATTATTATAATAAGAATTTTAAGGATAATGAAGAATATAGAGAATTACTTTATTGGTATCTATAAAAAGAAAGATATCAAGATTTAAATATATTTAATGGATACAAAATTTCAGACAAATATAAAAATACTAATTCTTTTGGATTATATAATAAATTATCTTATATAATAACTTAAAATATAAATAGAGAATAATTAAGATAGACATTAGATACTTGCTATTATACTTTAGTTGATGTAACAACATCTAATAAATATATAAGATAATTTATCACAAAAGTAATTGATGATTTAAGATATATGTAAGATGAATTGTATAAAATATATACTAAAAAAATTATTTTTGATTTATTCAATGAATATAGAGAAAAATATCTATAAGAATCTTAATCTAAAAAAGAACTTGAAGAATTTGAAGAATGGAATTATATAAAACAATAAATTAATATTGTTTTAACTATCTAAAAATTTGATTAAAAGTGATAAAGACAATTTTTTTTGTTTATAGAAAATGTCAGAATATGAAGAAGTAAAATAATTTATCGAAGCTAAATAAGATAAGATTTAAGATTTTATTGATTTGATCAAGAGTGATAAAAAGAATTTTTATCCATCAGCAAAATAAATGATTGAAATTCTCGAACAAACAAATAAATAATTAGAAGAAGTTGATTTAGATACATTCGAGAATTTAGCATCAGCTGAAAAATGGTTCAGGTAAGTAATTAATACTTAAATAAAAAATGTAAATGAATAAATAAGAACAATCAAATATATTTGTAGTTAATTAAAATAATTTATTGATTTCTTATGTTGATCAATAATTTTTTTGTCAGATGAAAAATGGGATATACAGTAAGAGAAGAACCAGACGAATTTTTACGTACACTTGAATGGGAAGAAAGATAATAATTAATTTAATATCTAAAAACATATGAAAGTCATTTAAGATAAAATAATATATGTGATAAATGTATTAAGGAATTTATAGAAAATATTATAGCAGATATTTCTTCTACATTAACTATAGATGAATATAATTGCTATATAGGACATACATTCTTTATGTTATTTAATCACTATTAAAATAAATATATTAGAGAATTTTAACGTAGAAATCCACCAAAAGAATTTAATCATTGTTTAAGATAAAATATAATGAAATGGAATACTTTGTTATAGAAAATTATTTAACTTTAATGAATACTAATTTTTTTCATCTACAAAAATATCATACTGTTTAATAGGATTATCGTAATATGGTAAAACTCATCTAGCAAAAGAATTAATGAAGAAATTATAAGATGAAGCACCAGTATAAACTATTTTAATGGTTTTAGTTTCATTTCCAGATGAATGGAAGAAGAGTAATAAAAATTCAGATAAAGAAATGTATATAAAATCTGGTAATCAACTGGAAATATACGACAAAAATAAAGGTGACTATAAAGCTTAACTACAAAAATTATGTCGTCGAGCATTTTCCGATGATATCAAAAATAAATACAAAATAGTTTTCATCGATGATTAAACAACTGACATGAACAACAAAGAACCTCTATTAACCAAACTTTATAGTGAAGGTAGACATTCATACATTCAGTTGATTTAATGTTTACATTATCTTAACTCTATACACATCAACAATAAAGCTCATATAAGAGATTTCATTTTATTCGGTGGATAAATTTATGATAAAATGAAGAAATTTTATGTAGATTTAATCGGACAACATTTTGATAGAGATATGGAATTAGACAACAATGGTAAGAAAAAGAATGATGATTATAATGTCGATAAATTTATATAAGAATACAACAATTTTATCAGTGGTGGATTAGAACCAGATAATCCAGAAAGAGAAAAATATTTCCATAACTGTTTTTAGATTTCACTACCAACAAAATAAGATGCAACTGCTTGTATGATACAAATTTTACCAGACAAATAAAATATGGTTGGTACAAAAAATGGAATCTGGAAATTATTAGTTTAAGACTTAAAAGAAAAGAAGATTTAATGATCAACATTTTTTTGTCAGAAGAAAAATGATATAAAGTAAATATTAAGATTATGCTAGAAGTTAAATAGATTATTTAAATCATATCATAGGAAAGTTATAAGCAAAATTAGTATTCGAAGATGCAACTTTTTCTGATATGTGTTTTGATATTTATGATGTTATTGATTAAGCGAAGAAAATATAGAAGTTAATAGAAATCAGTGAAATATAAGATAAATAAAAAATATATGAATTATATCCAAATACTTAATCTATATAATTAGCTTTACATAAATTTGTAGTAAAGAAATACATCAATAAATTATAAGAATAAAATATAGAATTAAAATAGAAATTAGAAGATAATGAAAGAAAGATTACATAATATTAAGAGTTGTGTGGAATAATCTGAATCAATTAAATTTTTTTTTGTATTGTATTTTTTAGTTTATATAAATGACACAATAATAGTAATCAATTCCAGAATTCGAGAATGATAATTTATTAGCTAAAATATTTACCTCAAGAAGATGGTAAAAGAAATTAAGTAATTAAAATATGAACTATTAATGGATTCCATGTGATTAATCATAAATTTAATCAATGTTATCATAAGTTTAAGTTAATATACCAAATGCTTATGTTGATTCATGTGAATCTGATTATTTCTCATTTGCTATGAAAATGAAGATACCAGCATCAATTGTATAAAAATTATTTGGTAGTTCAACAGCATGGTAAACAAATGCTATATAAAAATATTTGATTGTCTAATATAAGAATGCATTATATTTAATTATGTATAAAGCTGAAGATGGTAATTATAATCCACCAGCAAATAAAATACTCGGAAAATTTGTATCCGCTATTGAATCAATTGACTTACCATCAGAAAGTGATTTTAATTTGAATACAAAAGATTATGGTTTCTGTACAATAATAGAATCAGCAAATGATAACACGGTTAAAACAAATACAATAATTTAATATTAAAAGATAATGAATTTACCATATAATTCAGCTTGTTTCTTGGATAGAACTGTATTAAATCATTAAAATGTAGATAAATCAAAACCATTATAATAAATTAATAGACTTATATATAGATAATAATATGACCCTAATATTACCTAATAATATATGAATTAACATTGGTATATTTATTATGGTAATAATAGACCATAAGTAATTTATACAGCAGATTATACAGATTAAACAGATATAGTATTTTCATATGAAGTTTATATACCAATGAATAAAATCTTCTGGATGTGGTAATAAGATTTCTTACCATTGTTCAAATTAAAGAACACATTATAACTTTAATTTGTATTCAACAACAATATGATAAAGAATTTATTCTCTGTCATTACTTATCCAACAGTTAATCCAGCTGGTAATGCAACATTTAATGTATTACATGGAACAGTATAAAATTTAATCGATTATAATTCAATTATATTCTACAATATTGGTTGTAGATTACTCGTTTGTTCAGATACTGTTATGGAAAAGAAATTACTCGAAGAATTAAATGATATGTAAGGTATTGTTTTACCATAAACATAAACTTGGATTGAATCATATAAAACAAATACAAGTGAAGAAAGATAATATTAGACTAATATAGGTTTCAATTGTATGACAAATCTAGAAATGGGTTTATATGCTGATACAAATTAAGCTTATTACAGAGGTTATACAACACTCAAAGATATTTGCGGAGAATATAAATCAGTTGATGGATAAAATATTACATATCTTAATCCATAACATGATGATATTGATTGGTATAAAAATAGATTATCATTCTACATGCCTTAAATTACATTCAATGCTAAATAAACATTCATCGGACAAAAATTCATTAACTCAATTCCATTCTTCTTATCAGTAAACAATAGAGGATAAGATACAGATGATTAAAATCCATTCAATGAAAATTTGTTTGATTACTTCAACAAACTTAATATCAGATACGAATAATTTACAGATAAATATGTTTAAGATGTTGAAGCAAATGAAATGAATTATTCAGGTGTTGCTATATAAAAGTAAAACAACAATTATATTACTTGTTTACTCGCAGATTATAATATCACAGATTATTCTGCTAATTTAGAGAAATATAATGGTAATATTATTACACTCAAGAAAGATACATAATCAGCTAACTATTATGTTGAATTATTATATAAATACAAATAAATACTTTAAATTGATTAAGCTGGTAATTTAACTTAAATGTTATAAGAATATATGTTGTGATTCTTATTCTTTTTTTTGGTTGATTAAAATGACTTAAATTTCTATGATATATAATTAAGACTAATGGAATTAATTAGTCTAATCTATGAGAAATAAAAATTAAAATAGTATATAAGAAGTTATGCTACCAATGAATAATATTTAATAGAAAAATCCAATTAACATATCTAATCAAACAACTACTAGATTAGATAAAGAAATTATCGATGGTATTCCTTAAAATATTTAATTTAATTTCAAGAATAAAGGATTCTTCAATAATTATAATAGCAATTTATCATTTAATATACCAATTAAAATAAGTAATATACCATAAGGAGATTTTACTATATTTACTGAAGGAAAAGAATTTACTGTTGATGGAAGAAATCTTATATATAAAATAGCATTATATAATAATTATATTTGTTTAATGACACATGTAAAAGCAAATAAATTAAATGATATAAGTGCAATTGAATATTAAGCTGAATTAGATTTACTTGTTAGATTATATAAAATACCACCATCACCTGCCGCTTATTTGGATAATGTTCTTTTACAGAAAAATAATATGAGTAATAATGTATTTAATGATATGTATAAAGATATATTCCGTAAATAATGTATCAATAATTAAATCATATAATAAGATTTTTCAGATTTTATGTAAAATTAATATGCTTATGTTTCTCATAATTAAGATGTTATTTAATTAGATTCATCTCCAGGTATGTTTGATTAATTTGCTATAAATATGAATTAAATTAAAGTATTAAGCATATATTAAAATTCACCAGATAATCCAATAAAAGAAATTATCTATAACTATTAAGTTTCAATTCCACTTGTCTATTTCCACCCATTCTTCTAATTAGCTTATAATACTCCGATGGAATTACTTAATGATGAATTAACTATGATATTTAATTTTAATCTACCAATATTTACAGCTTGTTATGCTTATCGTAAACTTTCAGATTAAAATAAATATTTCAATGATATATTAGATGTAAGTTTGATAGGAATTAATGATATGAAAATTATTTTGTATAAAGATGCTTTAATGAATTATAGAACAATCGAATAATCTAAAAATGGTGTTTATTATCTTATTTACAGAAATTCAGATTTTGCTTAATATTAAATATTCAACAAATATGATAATATTGTTCTATAAAATGTGATACCAAAAATAAATAGTTTAGATATTATTTAATTAAGTTTATTCGATAGAAAATAATATATAAAAACAACAGATGGTAAAATAAAATAAATAAATAACATGGATTATTATCTTGGATATTCTTCATTATTTAATGAATAATCATATATAAATTAATATGGATTGTTATATAAATATTTAACTCCAGGTGATTCTTCTACAAGTTTACTTTATTATTCATATATAGATGGATTAAATAGTAATGTTAGTGAAAGATGGACATAATAAGATTAAGATATTACTATGTGTTCATTTGGTGATATATAAATTTCTATCGATGATAGAAATATTATTCCATATACATATTAAACTCTGGAAGATGTATATAAAACTAATATTAGTTTATATGATATCGCGGATAATAAATTCTCACCAAATGCTCATTGGGATTATCCATATTATCTTAAATACTTTAATACTTATATATACAAATTTGATTAAAAGTATGGATAAAAGTAGAAATTATAACAACCATCATTCCGTGGTTTGACTGTTAGTGGTGCAAAGAGTAATATAATTACTAGACTATACAATTACAATAATAATGGAAATCCACCACATTAAATTACATACTCTGAATTTGATCCAATTAAATATCCAAGTTTCTATAACAACAATGGTGATCGTTTAGTTCCAGGTAGTTAAAGTTGGATAGATACAGAATTAGCATGTGAATTTATATATTACTTCTCATCACTTTATTTAATAGCTGGTGGAGATTTGATTTAAATCAGTGAATAAGAAACAGCTAATATACTCAAGAATATACCATTCTATAATGAAACAGATTATAAGATTGCTTAAGCTCTGCCAATATTTATGTAATTATCATAAGATGAAATGAAGAATAATATGTTAGATGAAATGATAAACAAACTTAGATAAGGTGCAGTAGAATAATAAATGAATAAAGAAGATTTAAGTAAATTAACTGGAGGAACTACATAAGGAATTGTTGGATAACAACCAACAGTCTAACAACCAACAGTCTAACAACCAACAGTCTAACAACCAACAGTCTAACAACCAACAGTCTAACAACAAGCAGTTAACGAATCCTTTCGTTAAGGAGGAGAATAAATAGGACTCAAAGAGTGATGAATCAAACTTAAATGCTATGATGATATCAACTCTAGAAGCAATGAAAAAAGCTAATAAAGAAGGATAATCAAAAGATAAAGCAGATAGATTAATATCACTTTATTTAGATATTCCTATAGATTAAGTTAGATTAACTCCGAGAGAAGAATATGACTAATTATATACTCGTATGATGGAGAAAATGAATATTGAACCTGAATAATTTTAATTAAAAGATACTGATTCCTTTCGAGCCGATGGAAAATGAAAAAACAATATTACAGAAATCAAAAATAAAAGGTATGAATTATTATCTTTCAATAGAACCAATATAAAAATAAATTTAAAGACCATAATTAGATGAAGAACCAAAGCCAATGGAAAATTAACCGATAAAAATGGATAAATCAAAAATTAATATTGATATAACTCCAAAAGTTTTATTCAATATTAAAGAGAAAACATAAAATAAAAAATTAGATATATAAAGACCAGAAATTAAATAGAAATTAAAATCATTAGATAATGAATAAAGAAATTTCATCAGAAATAGATTATGGAATTAATATTATTGGCCTGTATTACATTTATCATATGATACAGTTTAATGGATGTAAGATAAAGAATTGATAGATAATTACAATAAAATATTTGGTGCAGATTTATGAGATATTTCTTTTTTGGTCATCTGTAAGATTCCCTGAAAACTCGTTGAGTTTTTTGACTTATATAAATAACATCCTCGTATCAACCATCAAAACAAAATTAAGTATAAGAATAATAAGTACCAGTATAAGATAACTTAACTGGATTAATTAATGATAAAATATAAAAATCAAATGTTTAACTTTACTATTAATCAACCAAAACTTCAATGTGTGCTTAAGATGATTAAAGTCATCTATAAAAATATGAAGTACTCAAAAAAGAAACATTCGATTATTTTAAGAGATAAGTAGGTCCAGTAGATAATGTTGAATTACTCAAATAATTAATCGCAGATGTAGAATATGTATTCTTCGAAGATAGAGCAAGTGGTAAAGCTAAATAATAATTAGTCTATTAATCATATCTTTAATATATGTATATGATAGACCACACAGATTTCGACACATACTAAAAGACAAACATTTTATCACTCATCGATGAATTATTCAAGAACAATAAAAGACATTTAATAGATATTTGTATCGAATTCCATCCAGGTTTACCAGTTAAATCTGTTAAATTCAGTTGTATGAAATGATAGCATTTCCTTTTTTGGAGTCGACAAAAAAAATATATTGATTCAGTTGTCTGTTATAACTCTGTTAAAGTTTGTAGTTGTTTGAGTTGCTGTATTATCTTAATTAGTATTAAATTAAAGAAATATCTTAAAATCGTCGAGTCTAGGTAATATAACACCATTTTCATCTAATAGAATAAATCTTATATCTTTAAGTGCTTCAACTTCAAATCCTTAATCTAACTGATATTAAAGTGGATAGTTATTTTATAGACTTACATAATTATTGAATGATACAGAATTTACATAATAAGCAAATACATTTAATTTATTGAGGAATGTGTAAGGTGTTGGTTATTTATTTTCATCTTCGATATCTATTCCATTTGCATTAATTGTATTACAGAAATATAAAGTTTTATCATATCTTATATTTTCTGGTTTATACAAAACTGTATTAGATTAAAGATTTGGAGATATAACATATACTTCACGCCATAATTAAAGGAAGAATTATTTTGCTAGAACAACATTTCTGTTTTATTGATTATTAGCGTCAATATAAAAATCTGCACAAACATTCTTCAAATATTTATTATCGTTATCTGCCATATAAAGATTCAAATAATAATTTCTTCCTTTTGTTTGAGGATATACTATTCTACTATATTTCTCTGGAGTATATTCATGTAAAAAGTCGAATATAATTTATGGATTTTACATTAAACCAAGTAATTAATTAGCGAAATATAAATTATTGATGTTAAATGCTTTATATGGTTAAGTTGTATCTAATTATTTTACATATATAGATTAATCAGAAGCTTAAATAATATTATTATTGAGATTATATGTATCAGCTTTTGATGGAACATAAGAATAATTATATGTTCCTACAAAATCTTTGATGAGTTTTAGAGTTCCATTTTATATTTATGGTGGAGTAGGAAAATGTCCTAAATAACCATATTTAACTCCTTAAAATACAATACTATCTCCATAACCAGCTTTTGCATCTATAGCTATATCATTGAATTATTCTATATTTATTTCTTTTACTCCATTATAATTAAATCTAAGTTTTCCGTTAAATGTATCCCAATAAACTTATTTTGTTATATCAATTTCTCCATTTGTCGATGTTTCATATGCATTTCCATCAGATTAAATTGTTATTCTACTATTTTAAGTATATGGTATATGTTTGAGAGGATAATTCAATTCATTAATTAAACTATTAATTGATTATTATTGTAGACTAAATGTGTGAGCTAAAGGTTATACTTCTGTTCCAGTATAATCATTATTATATTTTAATTCCTCCATTTATCCACTATAATAAGGTTAAAGGTCATGAACAGTATCACCTGTATGTTATGGTGTTCCTTATATAATCTATTATAATACATAGCCATCATTATTTACTACATATCCTTTTCCTGTTCCTATTTCTGCTTATACACGTTTTCCTGTAATAAACATATTCATATCATATATTGTTATAGGAGCATATTAAATAGTAATATTATAATTTTCATTGAATGAATTATTATAATTTGTATTAACTTATGGAATATTAAAAGTTAAATTATCATATGTTAATTTTTTTATTTATTTAATATCATTATCTGATAAAGTAAAATCATAAATAGCTAAATCTTTATCTTAATAGTCTGATACAAAAGCATTATCTTCGAATGTATATTTATATACACTTTATTTTTACATTTTTATTCTCGCAAAAAATAATAGACTCATTCTTTGAGACCAAATTTCTTTGCCGTGAATTTATCCAGATTACGTAATTGATTTCTGATTTTATTTGTCATATATGTGTTACTATAAACTGGTTTATATTTATCGATATTATATTACATCATATCTTTTGCTTAATTAGCTAACTTATTGTTGCCTTTATATTTTGGTAGAATATCATCACGAACAATTTAATCTACTATTTTTTTCTATTATGTTTTTGATTTCCATCCATATTTTTCATCAAATCCAACATCTTTTAGATATTATTCAATTGGTACTTCATCACTTTCTTGTATAGTAAATGTTTTGTTGAATGATGGATAATATAAATTATCACCAAATCCTGTAGATTATTTTGGTCGAGTGTATTAAATTTTATATGTATCATTAATCAAATCACCCCATGTTTATTTACCTTTCTTTGGTAGAGATTCACCTAATTAAAATTTGTTGTTGAATTTGTTGAATTCTTCGATATTTTAGTTATTGACTGGTTTGTTGAATATTGTCTATAGCTTCTGTGATTATTCTTCTGTGTACCAATTTCTTGGATTCTTATTTTTTCTCGCCGATGAAAATTCATCTACATATCTTGGTTTCGATTTATTTTTGTTGTAGAATGTTGTATATTTTCCTCTAGCTTCATTAATCACAGCATTTTTATTTTCTGTTGTATTACTACCTTTATATTTCGCTGATACTAAATCGCCGATTGTTAGATTCTCTGGTTCTTTATCGACTTCAACATTATCTCCGGCAAAATCTTAAATCATATCATAATAATCTGAATTATATCCGTTAATTAAATCAGGAATTTTATCTGACTTTGCGGATTTCATTACAGTGTCATAAGAATCAAATAATTTTTCTAGTTGATTATTTAATTTTTCATTGAATGGTATTTCTACTTCTCCTTTATTGAGTTATGTTGGTACAACTGTTTTTGTTTTATTGTATCCTAAATTCACGAGTTTTTGTCTAGTAACAGCTTCAGAGTCAGTTGGTTATTTTTTATCTACCCAATATGCTGGACTAAAATATGGTCGTTCAACATACAATCCATGTTCGGGTGAAAATTTGATATGTTCATCTTATGTTCTTTTTTCTGGACCATACCAAACATCTAATAAATGTTATTTGATCAAAGAAGATAAATCATTACCTTAATTTCTATTCAACCAATTCATTTAACCTTCATATTAAGATAATTCTTTATTGATATCAACCATTTAATGATTGTATTATTTTAATTCTGATTCTTCTGCTTTTGTTGAATCTTAAGGGAACCATTTTTATTTCCACTGAATTTTATCTCTTGTTGTTTGTTGTTTGTTCTCTAAATCTTTTGCTTATTCAGTTAATTCATTTATTCTCTATTTATCTTATTCTGTTGGTTCAATATATGGTGTCTATAATTGTGGTAGTTCATTACGCCAGAAAATGTTTGATTTTTGAGTTGCATTATTTATTTATTTCGCAGATTTCTCTTAATCAGTAGATAATATTCTTTCTACATCATTAATAGACAATCTTCTGTTAGATTACATTTATTTAACATATGGATTTAATGTTTTTTGATTAAATTCTCCACCTCTAGTTAGATAATTAAGTGTATCTATTTATTCTGATAGTTATTGATGTAATTCTGGTGAAATACCTCTATCAAATGTTTTCAGTAAATCTTATGCTACACCTAATTTATCATTTTATAGTCTTTCTGGTAAATCAGTTAAATATTATCCCATTTTAGTTGCTATATCTGAAAAATTGTTGATTGTTCCGAGAGTATCTTAAACACTTGTAATTAAATTTGTGTTCTTTAATACATCTGGTAATTAATCGACTGATTTTCCTATAGTGCTAGTAAATTAATTGAGTTTTCCGCTGATGTTTGTTATATTCTTCAAATTTTTAGTTATTACATCTTAACTTTAATTTAATGTTCTACCAATTTAAGCTATAACATCAAATTAATCACCGCCTTTAGATTGAATATCTTTAATCGACTGACTTAAATCTTTTCCAGTCTAAGTTAATTATCTCGCAGATGTTAGATATTCATCCATTGTTTTAGTTAAACTTCCTGTAAATGGTATTTTTCTAGTTACATTAACTGCTTTTTCAGCACCCTTAAGATAGGTATCCATAGAGGTTGTCGCTGAGTCTAAATTTTCTGTTATTAGTTTAGCTATATTTTCTCCGTTTGTGTTTTATAGAGTGTTAGCTAATTATTTTGTCAGCGGATTATCTTTTGGTATTTTATCGATAAGTGATTAAACTGTTTTTCTTTAACTTTCTGTTTATTGAGCTAATTTTTGCGGAGTGAATGTTATTTTTCCTTTTGGTTCTTTAGTTACATATTTTAGAGTTGGATCATTTAAGTCATAATTGTATTCAAAGATTTCTTACTCAAATGGAACTCTACCAGAATTAAATTCATTGAATACATATTTACTTAAACCTTATTTATTTTTTGGATATTAATCTGGCAAATGTTCGAGCCATGAATCTAATTCTCTTTTTACACCTTTATCATTTCTTACTTATAATTCATCTACCATAGGATTGTTTGGATTAGATGCAATTTATTGAGCGTTCTTTTATTTTTCTTCATCTGATAAAGACCATTTGTTGATGAAATTTTTGTATGTATCATATTATTATTGAGTTAATTTTGTTTGAGTTTCATTTAATTGATTTTATTTTTCTAGTGGTAATCGACTCATTTTTTCTTATGTTGTTCCTTCACCTGGAAATTATTCATCTAATGCTTCTGGAATTAATTTTGAGTTTTCTTTATATTCCATATTTGATCGATTCAATTTTAACAGAGATTCATCAATTGATTTATCGGTATCAAATGTTAATGGTTTTGTTTTTATTTTATCTCTTATTTTTCCTGCACCTTTTAGTATTCCACTAGTAACAGCAGATTTTGCTACACCTGTAATCATATTAATCACACCATCTATAATTGTATTCTTTTAAGATTATTATTCTATAGATGGTAAATTAATTAATTAAGTTTATTATTGTATATTAATTGTTGTAGGTTATTACTATTATTATGTTTAAACTTTCTGATATCCTGGAGTTTCAGAGGATTACATTTTTATCTCATAAAAATATGTAGACAGTTACAGTAGGTAATAGTATTCAACAACAATAAGTTTAAGGACCAGATACAGAAATCGAAGAACATACAATATAAGAAACTCCTTATGTTAGCTCACAAAATTTAGATGTTTACTTAAAAGATGATGATTTATATAAATCTGCAGATTAACTGTACAAATTTATGAGTGATTTCAACAAAAAATATAAATTGTCTGATGATGAACTAGAAATTCTGGAAAATTAAGGATTTGTTCCATTGATCAAAAAATTGTCAGATGAAGGACCAGATAAAAGAGAAGAATTATAAGGAAGTATGTTAACTGATGTTCTATCAACTGGAATTAATGCAGCAATATTCTCCAATCCAGCACTTTTATTAGCTGGTATAGTACCATTAGTTGCAGATGGACTCAAATGGTCTAGTAGTCAAAAAAGTATAAAATAAGGATAAGAAGTTATAGATGAATGGTATAGATAACTAAAAAATAAAATATCAAATGGAATATCATTCGGACGATTCACTCTCATCGATTGATTTTAATTATTTAAGGAATTATAATTGTAATTCTCTTACTTTTTTCTTTGATTTTCCATAAGGTGCTGATAATTATTCCATTATTTAAAGCATAATTACAGGATAATTATATGATGTTCCTTATAACATATCTTAATATTCTTCTATATCAGAAATTATTTTGTCTCTATAAGCACCAACATATTCATTCTTTAATATATAATTATCTTATAATTATTTTTTTGCTATATTAGTAGCAATTTATTATTTAGGAGTTATTTTACTAGTCTATAAATTTCTTATATATGATTAAGCTATTTTATCTTTGAACATTTATATAGCTTATTCTACATTTTAATCATAATTAAAATTTTTTGGATATAAATAATCAGCTGTAAATTTTGTATTATTCCAATCCCAATTCATATTTTATATTAATTCTTTAAATTTAAACATTGGTTCTATTTTCTTTTAATTATTTACTACTAACCAAAGATAATCTTTGATCAAATCATTTGATGGATTAATATCTTATAATTTACGTCTAATAGGATCAATTAAATGTTAATTTTCTGTTCTGATAAATTTTCCATCTTTCAATATTCCTACATTTATATCAGAATCTTTGTATAATGAATAATATGGTATAAATTAACTACCAGTATCTTAAGATTTCATTTATTTGTCAGATTTTACATTAACAGGAAATTAATATCCATCTATAACAAAACTAAAATCCCATGGAGATGTAGTTCCTGGTGGAGAAAATATTTAAAGATCATGATATTAATCTGATAAAAAATCAATTATTGCATTTTCCCATTTTTTTCCTTATTACATTCCTTTTGGATATTTTTTTTATTTTTCTGACAAAGTATCAAAATTTTACTATAAAATAGAAGAAATATAAGCCATTCTATCATTTAACATTAAATTCATATAATATTCATATGGAGAATATTTTTCATGTTTTTTTATTGCTTATAATCTATTATTGAATACTTAATTGATATTTTCTTCGGATGATATTCCTTTATATTTTTTATTTTCTTCATATAACTATTCAGCAATTTTTTTAGATGTTATTTAATTTTGTTTTTATTTAGCTTATTCTTACCATTCTTTTTATTTCTGGAGATATTCATCTTCATCCATTTTCATATCATAAAAATGATCCTTAAGGTGTTGTTTCATCAGGCTTATATGGATTTTTTACCATACTATTCCATTCATTATCATAATACCAATCTTATTATAATGCTCTAAGAAAATAATTAGTATATCTATCAAATTATCTATTAGATGGGTTATTTTCTTATTATATAGATTATAATCTTCTATAAATTTAATCAGCTCTATCAAAATCTTCTGTATATGGTTAATCTAAATCAAATTCATTCAATTAATTAGCTAACATATTATTTCTTTAATTTCGAGTTTATTTTTATTATATTTAATACATTTTTTTTTATTGTTATTATTATTGTAGTAATTATTGTTTTACAGAATTTGGTATATTATTTGATGTTATTTTATTATCTTTTATTTTATCGAAATATTTTTTATTACCATTTTAAGTACTAATTATCGAATAATGATTTAATTCAGATTATAGTTATTATATAGTTTAATTTAATTTATCTATTTCTTATTATTATTATTATATTTTATTAGTTAATTGATCAATGTCATCCATTTCTTAGAATCAAAAAATCAGTATAAAAACTCACAGTTATAATTTGCTTCCATAATACAAGCAGGATATGTAACAATTTTTATATCTGAACATTTTTTTACTCTACTAATAGCAGTATATGCTGAACCAAATTCAAAGAAACTACCGAAATCTAATATAACACCTTTTAGTGTTTATCCCTGAGATAAATTAACTGTCATTATATCAGCTCGTTCGAGTAGATAATAAATTTTATTTCCTCTTTTTTTTGGTTTTATTTATTCTCCGTTATCTAAAATTATGATGCCATTATCATATAGTTAAATTCGTCTGATTTCCTGACAATTTCCATAATTGTTGATTTTCATTACCTTTTAATTTTCATACCATCTAGTTCCTGATTTGTCAGAAAAATCGTATTTAAATTTCTTACCATAATATTTAATCGCAGATTTTTTACCTACCAACAAAGTCCAATCTCCTCTTTTAACATAATTTTCTATTAAACGTTCATCAATTTTCTCGAATGGTAAAATCTTTGGTATCTATTTTGTTTGTCTATAATCTGAGAGTAAATTTTGTAGAATTGGATCAGTTGCTCGATAATATTTTGTCAGATATCGAACATCAATTTTTGTTGTATCAATATTTTCATACCAATAAGTTTGATTAGATTGATGAATTTAATATGGGTCTCCAAAACAAATAATTTTTGGTGGATGACAATCGACGATTTTATCGAATACTTCTGAGCTAAACATAAATATTTCATCGAATATCACTAATTTATCTATTTTCTTTAAAGGTTTGTCTTTTAGATTGAATGGTGTTGAATTGAAGAAATTAAATACTGTTTATCCACCACATAATTCAGCTGATGAATTTGTTGGACAAAAAATCAAGCAATCAAGTTTTTATTTGAGTTAATTGATTTTATATGTTTTACCTGTTCCTGGTGCTCCTATGACTAATGTAATCGCGGTCATATTTTAATCTCGCAAAAATGTAGAATACTACGAAAACGTAGAATA
>ERZ808275.407-NODE-407-length-18059-cov-4.754443_pt1 | contig 18059 bp, 22 predicted proteins | sample MGYA00520894_ERZ808275 | MGnify/ENA primary metagenome ERZ808275 (study PRJEB31516, sample SAMN03275598) | gut metagenome | biome: mammalia-associated habitat; material: feces | host: Papio cynocephalus | place: Kenya | collected 2012-08-03 ...
AAGCCGTTTCTCGTGGGTGTGGTGAGTATCGTATGACGCCGCGCAAGGGGCGTCCCTGCCGCCTGTATGACGTTCGGATTGACGATGGTGACTGATCGTCAAGTCTCTTGGTAAAGCAAAAACCCCGGCCGTATGGTCGGGGTTTTGCTTGTGACTACCTAGTGGGACGTAAGAGAGTGAACCGTCCCACGTTAGCTAGTATATCACTTGAGGTAGGGCGTGCCGTTTGCCGGCCGATATGCGAGATAACGTGTTTTGCCGCTTGCTCCGGTGTAGTGCGCCCACTCATAGCCGTCCGCAATAATAGTGCCGCTTGCGAGATTCACCGTTTCGCCACGCCGGTAGGTGGCTACGATTCTGCCGGATGTGCTTGGCCTGTCGCGCACGTTGAGCGCCGTCACGTTGACTGTGTACTTGCGTGTCGTAACACCGGCTGCGGTTTTATCCAGCACGCGGGGGTGGAGGTAGCCGATGATCCCGTTTTTGCCGATGTTCATGGCCTTGGCCTTGTTGGGGTTCTGGCTCACGCAATGGACGGTGTTGCCGTTGTCCTTCAGCACGATGGCCACGTGATTCATTCCGGCGCGTTTCCAGAACGCCACGTCACCTTTTACCGGCGTGTAGGACGCCGGTTTTTTGGAGAACACGCGCTGTAGTACGGTATCCTGAGCATATTTGGTGAGGTACACGCTTGCCGCGTATCCGTCCGTGGTGTTTGTGTCCCGTTGGGGAACATTGTATACGTGTTGGGCGTAGTGGCTCCACAAGTCCCAGCATTGCCCGCCATATGCGTGATCTACGTCTATGGTCTTGCCTTCGATCGATTTAATCCATTCGTCTATGGTCATGGTGTCGTCCTTCCTTTAGATTCCCGATATTTCGACCATGCGTGCCAGTCCGATCATGTAGCAGACGGCGATGACCGCCAGCAACAGTCCGGCGTAGAACCATGCTTCGCGTGTCTTGGTGGTGAAACGGCTGATGCCGAACACGGTCAGTCCGAATATCAGCAGCATGGTCAGCACCCAGAATGCCATGATCTGATTCACTTGCTGTCCTTATCGGTTTTTGTGGTCACGGTTGCGAAGATGTGCATGAACGGCGCTTGGTCGAGTTCGGGGCTGATGGCGGTGATGTTCTCCAGAATCGACGTGAGTTCGATGAGACAGATACCGCCGACCACGCACGCGAACACGTCCACGGGGAGGCCGAGTTGCGTATGCACGTTGAACGTGTCGATGGCGTAGGCCACGAATACGAGCATGAGATAGGCGAATTTGTGCCCCAGTCCCTCACGCATTTTGCGGCTGCTGAGGTTGTTCGCCATGACGGCCTTGACTACGCCGGTGACGTAATCCATGATGATGAAGAACGCGACGGCTAACATGCACCATTCGTCGGTTGTGCTGATCTGCATTTATGTTTACCTCCTGTATTATTTGCCTAGCAAATCGCCCACGATGAGCGCAAAATCCGATTTGACCTGTGGCGTGTCGAAACGCAGCCGTCCCAAGCGATAGCCGGTGGTGAGCCGTCGTGTCACATCGTCCGATTTTTTGATATACCACGTGTCTTCGTCAACGTGTGTGGCGCACAGTGTGTAGGTGGGGCGATGGTTGTCCTTGGGGATACGACGTGACACATACTGGCTTACGGTGCCGTCCGTGTCCATGCTGACCCAGATGCCGAAACGCGCGTAATCCTCCGTGTCCAGCACGTAGGAAAGTTCCGCCGTATCGGGTATGTCCGCGATCAGGCCGTCCGTTTCGTCCCGGAATTTGTTACGTATCGCATAATCGGCATAGTCTGCATCATATGATTCAAGGAACCGCCCGAACTTGGATTGAGCGACTTTCGCACTGAAGCCGCCATAGTCCGCCAGCTCCAAGCAGATGAAGCCGCCACAATACAAGCGGTATTGCTGTTGCTTGGACTGCTGCACGCCGATATCCAACCGGTATTTCGCAAAATACGGATTAGCCTTCTGGACGGCATTGGACAAAAATAGAACCTTTGTCCTATCCTGCCACCTGTCCACGGTGTTGTAGAATTCGGAAAAAGAATTGACCTCATTGCTGAGGAAACGCAGATTATCTGGGAATATCTCGTCGAAAATGATGAGATGCACTTTGGGGTAGGCCACGGACTTCAGCCCCCCGGCCTGTGATAGGGCAATGAAGTAACAGCATGTGCGCCAGTCCTTCTCGTCCCAATCGCACTTGTGCAATTGGCCTTTTTCCCCGTTGACGCGAAACTCGTAGTCGGGGAAAAACGCCTGTATGTCCTTGAAGAACGTCTCTTTACGGTGCTGTTCCACGTCGGTGCGGCGCAGATAGATGAATTCGTGGCCGTGCTTCAGATATTCGCGGATTCCATACCTTTTCGCGGCAAACGTCTTGCCCAGTCCGCGCGCGCCGATCACGAAATTCCACGGGGCATTCCGGGTGAGTAGATTGTGTAGGTCGTAGTAATCGCCTTCGTTCAGCGTCTTCAACGCCATGTCCCACCCCTCTTTATATCAAGATACCCCGCGCGGGGTATTCTCTGACTGCCCATGCATGTCGCTGAAGCCAAGCGCGGGCAAGGTTGCGAACCCGCCGACATGCACGATTTAATTATATCATACTAGAAGGCTGGTGGATTACTTTTCCCGTCCCACACGCTCAGCAGACTATAGGCGGTATTATAGCGCGTCGTATACGGCGTGAAGGGGTAGGTGGCTAGGATATTCGCCTTCAGCCCCGTAAGATCGCTTGCCTTGGGCACCTTCAAAGCGTTCGCCGGTGACTGATGATAGGCCGTGACCCAAAGAATCTGCATCCTCATATCGTCATATGTCTTCGGATATCCGGCGTAATCCTCCGCGAACTGCCTGCGCTGGCCTTCGCGTGATTCGCTTCTCGCCGCCCATGTGCGGAACGCGGCCGCTTCGGCGGAGGTCATGGCGCGACTGAAGTCACCACCCGATTCCATGAGCGCCGCCACCTGCGGGGCGGCCGTTTTGAACGCCTGATAGCCGGTGGCGTCCGCTTCCCTCATTTTTTTCAACACCTCTAGGCGGCGTCCGAAACTCCATTGCGCTATCCCAATGCCCTGAAGGTTCGATTCCACGGCGTCCCACCGGCATGATGATTCCACCGAGCCGACCACATACAAGGCGTAAGAGTTTTCCGAGCTTACCGAGCTGGACGGCGTGGAGTGTCCTTTGTCGTCCGTGGGCTGTGACTGCGACGCCTTTTCCACCCAATTGTTGGCCGTTGATTTCCAGAAGGTGCGTACTTTGGAGCCATGGTTGTCTGTCTCATGGAGGTAGAGGTGATCGCCCTCACTGTGAATCCACGCGCCGCCACGGGTTGAATCGGATGAGCCTTTGTTGTCGTCCCCGGTGGGGTTATTCTCGGTGGGCGTGCTACCGCCACCGGTGCCCAAGTTCTTGGGGTGGAGATAGCCGAGAAACGCGGTGAGCGTGAAGGTCATGCGTTGCGCGGGGTTAGGGTTCTGCGACAATACCGTTATACTGTTGTCGTGCACGCCGTCTTCGAGCACTATGCTCACGTGCGAGCCGGTGTGTTCGCTGGAGAAATTCCAGAACGCCACATCACCTTTCACCGGCGAATAGTCGGCGGGCTTCTTCTCGAATATCTCTCCCATTTTCGCATTCGTGGGAAATCGTGTGTAATTGCCTTCCGCATAACCAGTGGGCGTAATGCATTCGCTGACCGAGCAGCCATATAAGTCCATGCAGTATTTCGCCCACAAGTCCCAGCATTGCGCACCATACGCGCCGTCCATATCCCAGTAGCGCCCCTGCGTTTGCGCTACCCATTGGTCGAAAGTAATAGCCATGTCACCATATTATAGTGACATGGCTATTGCTGTTATGTGATTTCCTAGAAGCCTGCCGGTACTACAAGAGAGCCGGAGAGAATGCCCGTCGCGTCCATATTGGCGGTGTTTTGTACGCTAAGTGTGCTGCCATCCAGTGCTGTAAAGCACTTGCCGTCATAGGACGGGAAGTATTGCGGATTCCCGACAGCAGCCCACGAGGGGAGCTTGAAGACGCGGTTCCCGTTGGCCGGTTTAGTGGTGTAGTTGCACTTGTATCCAATATACAGCATACCGTCGCGCTCGAAGATGTTAACGTAATCCCATGTGCCGAGAATCTGCGAAGCGTCAGGCATACCGTAGTTTGTCGGCCACAGATCGCAATTGGCTGCAACACAATGCGCAATCCAATTGCCGGCAAGAGCGTAGCCAGAGCGGTTGAGGTGTGCGCCGTCACCGTCATCGCCGCCACCTTCGCCCTGAGAGGCCACTACGCCAATGCGGTAGCCACCTTCATGGATGCGGACGTAATCATAGCCGCAGTCTTTGAGGTTTAAGGTCAGGACACGGTAGACGCCGAGACGGTCTGATCGATTGGTGCCATGTGTCTTGTTTTGCGTCAACGTCTGCCCTACTGCCAAGGTCATGGGGCATACGTGGATTTCAGCATTGGGGGCGTCGCTGTGGATGGATTCCATGAGATTGCGTGCTCTGTTCATCACAAACGCTTCGGTGGTCTTGTTTTGTGCAATGCCTGTCGCGTCGTTTTGTCCTCCAATGATGATTACAGCGGAAACCTTGTCTTTGTCTGGCACGTCGTTCCAAATATCAATGAAACGTCCATCATCCCCTATGACGGCGAAGCCTCCAGCCGAAGATCCCTTGTAGTAAAAACGAGTCGGATTGAGCCGGTTTTTGATAGCGACGGCGGGCGATTCGTCGATATGCTTCGCGCCGGAATAGTATCCATCCACCCAACTGTCACCCAATACCACGACATAGTCCTTGAGCTTTGCCGGTACGCTGGCCAATTCGAGAGCTTCCGTGGCTTCGGTGCTAGCCTTGTCCCACTTTGTCCTTGCGGCTATAGCTTTGTCCGTGGTTTCGGAGCCTAGTGCTGTCAATGCCGATTTGGAGGCGGTTGCGTCCGTGCCGGCCTTATCCCACTTGGCCTTGGAGGCGCTGGCTTCATCTACGGTTTCTGTGCCGAGTGCGGCTAATGCCGCGCCATTCATGGCCGCGTCCGTGCCGGCCTTATCCCACTTGGCCTTGGAGGCGCTGGCTTCATCTGCGGTTTCCGTGCCGAGTGCGGCTAATGCCGCACCATTCATGGCCGCGTCCGTACCCGCCTTGTCCCATTTGGTCTTGGCTGCTTTGGCGGCGTCCACGGTATTGTCTCCCGTCAGTGTTTTCAGTACTTCCGTGTCGTGCGTGTCGGTCGCTTCGAGGGTTTCGATGCGGTTCAAATGCTTGCCGAGCGTATCGTCGATGGTATGCATTGAATCGTTGTAGCCGTCGCGCAAGTCGGCGGGGTCATCGTCCCCATAGAGATTCAACCCATAATTGTTGGTTTTCGTGTAGGTGGTTGCCATTTGCCTAGTCCTTACTTGTTTTCGCGTGATTGAATGTCGAGTTGGTGCAATAGTTGGTCGATCATGCGCATGGCGCGATTGTAGCCGTCGCGTAAGTCTCCAACGGTTTCGTCTGTATAGAGGGGTAGTTGGTAGTTGGGCGTGTGCTCGTAAAGGTCGGTGGTGTCGTTCGGCATGTGTTAGTCCTTCCGTGGGGTCACGCGCGGGTCAGCGTGGTTGAAGATGGTTTTATTGCCGATCACAGCGGTTTCGAGACATGTGTGCGCGGCCGCCTGTTTTGCGGTGATGGTGGCGAGCTGATCGACGCGTGCGCCGAACACGGCGAGTTCCCGGTATATATCCCTATTGGTCTGCTGGGTGTTCTCATACACGCCACGCGTGGGATTATATGAGATGCTGGTGTTTTCGAGTTTGCCGACCTGCTTGGCGAGATTGCCGAGCGTTTCGTCGATGGCGTCGAAATGCTCTTTGAAGCCGAGCACCGAATTTTTGACTTCGGTGATGTCGGCCGCTTCATCCTTTGCCAGATCGTCCAGACTTTGCCGCACTTCCTCCAGATGGCCGGCCACCTCATTCAAATAGGCGAGCACCGTTAGGGTGTCGCGATAACTGAAGGGCTGTGTGGTGGTGTAGTAGCGTTGGCGTGGGTCGATGTCCAACGGCGCGATGGGCGGCGCGCCCTGTGCTGTGTCTCCGATCATAAATTTACCTCCATGACGATTATACTTCAGTGGCCGAGATCGTAGGCGAGCGATGTGGCGTACATGGCGGGCATGTTGGTCATGTTGTCACCGCTACCCCAAATCTGCATGAAGCATGGTTCGAGGGAATCGATCACCATGAGGTCGATGTTGAGCATGGTGTTGCGCCAGTCGGTCAATAATTGGGATTGTGAGCCGCTGGTGCCGCTGGTGTGGGTCTGCGTCTTGCCGGTGTCCGACTGGTGCGAGTAGTCGGTATTGCTCTGACTGGATGCCGTCTGACTGCTGTCCTGTGTGCTGGATGTGTGCGTATTGCCCTTGCTGTCCGTCTGGGATGCCGACGTGGCGTATTTACGAAAATCGTCCAGCCGTGTTTGAGGGAATTCGCTGTTTACCGTCATGCTGGAATTGTCGGCGGTGGTGTCGCTTGAGCTTTTCGACGTGCTGGAATTGTCCTGCCGTCCACTGCTTTTCGCGCTTGATTCGTTGGTGTTGCTGCTGTCCGTGGTCTGCCACATGTCGGAAGTAAGGAACGGGTCGAATTTCCTTTGAGCCGACGAATAGAGTTGATTGTAGTACTCCATTTGCTCCCGCATAGTGCGGCCAAGGTAGAACACGAACATCTGCCCCGTCTCGCTACCGATCTCACGCATGAGGTAATGCTGCACGATCTTGTCATTGAGCTTTGTGCGGTATGATTCATCAAAAATCGGGTACCATTCGGCGGATAGATGGAGTTTTTCGTCCGTATCGTATCCGGCCGCGATGAGCTGACCCAAGGTGAGCGTGTAGTCCGCGGCCATGTCCTTCAAAGCGTATTGACTGAAGTCCTGTACCATGTTATTCCTCCATATTCCCGTCCGTATCCAACAGTCCGCCTGAAGTGGTGTCGTTCCATTCGATTCCCACCGGGAGTTCGAATTCAAATAATCGGTTGATCGTGTCGCAAGCTTGTTGGCGTGCCTTGAGGTAAGAGAGCCGGAACACGTTGGTTTTGCTGTTGCCGGCCGTGACTTCCGATTCCAACAATCGCTCCTTTTTCTCGGTGGTGCTGTTGTCGATGCCCATGTAGTTCACAAGCTCGTTCCAGATCTGCGTTTTCGTGGTGATAAGCTTATCGGCCATGAATGGCGTGATGTTGGGGAATGTCTGGAAAAGCCCGGTGATGTCCGCACTGTCGTAAGCATAGATATAGGGATCACCGTCCTCTCGCGCCTTCATAAGATTCTGGGCGGTGAGCTTGCTTGTTTCCGATGTGGCGATGATCAGCGGCACCGAGAGATTGTCGAGGTTCACGTCCAGCGCCCTGTCGGCCATGGCCAATCGTGTGGCATAATTCCACATGACATCGATCATGGTACAGCGCAAACCGTTGTCCCATATGGGCACGCACTGTTTCGAGCCGATCTGAGGATGCGAGTAATTCGTGGCCAGCGGCTGAAATGTAGTGGGATTATTGTAGTTGTTGACGCCGCCGATGTTCCCGGCCGTGACCATGAACCGGTGCAGTCGCTTATCCGCGAAAAACAGCGCCAAACCGTTTTCAAACAGAGTCAGCTCCAGATACCGTTCATCGATGTAGGGTGGAAGGTTCTTCCATTTGAAGCGCGATATGGCCAGCATTTCGATGAGCTTCATATACTGGTTGATGCGCAGACTTTGCCGCATTTCCGGTAGATTCAAGTTGCCCCACATGGAGCCGAGAACGCTCTGATTGTCCCAGTGTGCGGCCTTGTGTGCGTTGTTTCGTTTTCCTCTGCTCAAAAGTTTCACCGCCTAAAGTAATGGAGAGAGACATACGTATTTGTCTCTCTCCATAATACCTTGTGGCTGATCAGTAGACGATGCCGTCCAACGGCGCGTTGTCCGCGTAATCGGTGACGCCTATCTTGCTTGGGTCAGTCCATACGGTGACGCCGCTCTCAAAAATACCTTTGATGGTGAGCCGGTACTCCTCCGGGCACGTGGAACTTCTCACATACAGCTCATGCACCTTCCAATATGTGAAATTAGACATTGCCATAAGATTCGCCGGCAACATCATGAAGCGCTGGACGTAATACCCGTATCTCAACCACACCTCTCCGATACTTCGCATTGCGGCGGGCGTGATCTGGCGGAAGCGTACAAGCACGCCGATCAGACCGTTGGCAAGGTTGAAGCTATCGCCGCCCAATGCGCCGGACGTGGTGGGCGCAACCGTCTGCGTCTGTTGCACTTGGGCGTTGATGCCGGCTATGGTGTTCTCGTAATCGCCTTTTGCGGTGGCCTGTGCGAGCGCGCGGTTCATATCAGCGAGTTGCATGGTCTGCGAGTTGGAGAGATTCGTAGACGCCAAGGCATAGGCGTTGGCCTGTGAAGTGGTGGCATTGTTCGTGGCTGTCTGATTCGCTAATTGCGTGTTGGCCGTGTCCACGTTGTTCTGGTAGGTCTGATCATTCGCCCATGCGCCGATGGCCGCACCGGCCACCGCGCCGACCGCGCCGCCGACGTTGCCGCCTGCGAGATTGCCCAACGCGTTCGCCGCGCCGCTTCCGATGGTATTAAGTTGGCTCATGGAGTTGCTGAAGCTCAGGTTTTTCAGCGTAAGATCGTTGCCCATTTGCGCGGAAGTGTTTGAAATGCTGTTCATGGCGTTGCGGTTGGACGTGGCCAAACGATTCGCGGCACTCGAATAGCTGGTGCCGACTTCGGCGGCGCGATACGCGTTGTTGATGCCCATTTGCGTTTTCTGCTGTGTCCAGTCGGCCGACTTGCGGGCATATGCGCGCGTGTACGAGCTGTTCGCCAATGCTAGTGCGGAGCCGTTGTTGACGGCCATGAAGGTGGGGAAATTCGTCGTACCGAAGGCGGCGTTCAACATTTCGCCGCTATCGATGGGTAGCCCAAGATCATTCGCAAGCGGGGAACGCTGGGAGAGAGCGGAGGCATGATAGCCGCGAGCGTAGAAGTTCAGGCGGGGGGACGGTGGCGCGTAATCCCACGATTCCCTGATCACTAAATCATTCGACGGTACCTGTTCCGGCTCGTATGTGATCACATCGCCGTTCAGGCATGAGCACTCCACATAGGAGTATGGCGCGGTGCGGAATTTTTTTAGGTATTTGTAGCGGTCTGGTAATTTGAAGTTGTCGCGGAAGTTTTTGATGGTGATGATGTCCGTATAGCGTGAATCGGACTTGCCGGTGCGCACGCGCATCCGATAGCACTTGCCGTGCCAATCAACGCCGGTTTTGAATGCGGTGTTGACCGACTCCTGTTTTTCCAAGAGTCTCGCCGGCAATGGGGGGACGGCGTAGATGCCGCAGATCCCTTGTGTGACCCATGGGTAATCCGCGCCGGCCGCAAGCAGTGCGCCCAAGTCGGTTGCCACCGTGAGATAATAGACGGCGGTGCCGTTCAGGTGGCTCTCGAATGCGCCGCCGTCCGCCGTGGTGGTCTTGGGTGCGCTCTCGGTGCCGGGGTCGGCTTCGAGCTGGGTGGTGCTGACCACGATCACGCCAAAATCATATTGCGTGCCATTCTCACTCACCGGGATAAGCGACTTGTATTGTTCGCCGGCGATAACAGTGGTTTTACCGGTGTCCAAGCCTTCCGGCAAATCGAGATATTCACGACCATAATCCGCCCACTGGTTTTCATTCGCCACGCCGACGTGTCCGCGCTCCACGTAGGCGTTGCCGAGCGTTATGTTGAATTGAAAGCTCTGCCACACGTCGAGCTGGATGTTGAGTTGCGTGGTCTGCGCGTTGACGTAATCGACCGTCTGAATGAAGTAATACCAGCTGCGAGGCGTGTCAAAATCGTATTCGTTGGTGGCCACAAGGTAGTTGTATTTGGACGCTTGGGCGAACGGCACGGGGACGCGCACGGGTAGACCGTATTTCGCCATGGTGCACCCCTTGAATTCAAGACCGTCGAGCGAATCGAAATAATCCTGTTGCGCCTTTTCGTCCACGAAGCGCACGATATCCCTATATCCCATATCCCATGTGACGTTACAGAGTTTGAATGTCGTGCTCGGTGGCCATTTCGCATAGCTGAAGTTGACGGGTAGATCATTGGCACTCATATGTCGTTCCTTTCGATATGGAAAATAGGATGCAGTGTTATCGCACTGCATCCTATTCTAGTAGGCCGCTTCCGCCTGTCAGGCGGTGACGGTGACGTTGTGCGAAGCGGTCACGCCGGCGAATTTCGCGGTGACGGCCACGGCACTTGCGTTGGCCGTTTTGCCGGTGACTACGCCGGTTGGTGAGACGGTGGCGTTCTCGCCGCTTGCCCAAGTGGCGAGTTTGGTCACGTCTTCGGTGTTGCCGTCGTTCTTGGTGACGATGGCTTTCAGGCTGATATTCTGACCGACCTTGACGGTGCTTGCGCCTTGCACTTCGAGCTTGGTGATCGCGCCGGATTTGAATCCGCCTACCCATGTTCCGACCACCGGCACCGCAAGGGATGCGGAAATGGTCTGGTCGATTTCCGGCGTGCTTGGGTTGATGTACGTGGCCTGTGCGGTGACGGTGATCGTGTCGGCGGTTTCGTCAAGGCCGCACCGGATGATGCCGTCGTTATCCACCGAAGTAAACTGGGAGCTTGCACCGGTGAGCTTGTAGGTGATGCCGACCGGCTGGAAGCTTGCGCTTGCCTTGTTGTCGCTCGAAATATCGGACACAACCTGAACCAAGTCTCCACGGTACACGTTCTGCGGGGTGGCGCTGTTTTCACCGTATTTCTTGAGCCTGATCTGGAATACCGGCTTCGACGTGGTGAGCGTATCCGGGAGCGTGACGGAATCGGTGGAGCCGGTGCCAGTCCAGAAGAGCACCGCATTGGAGAACGGGTTCGGGGTGACGCTACCCCTGTGCTTGTAGAATATGTTGCGCGTGCCGTCGATGGGGTTGACGGGGCTGTTGGTGGTTTCCAACATCTCATCCCAGCAGAAGAAGAAGTCTTCCGTGGTGAGAATGGCCTGCACCTTGCCTTCGGTGCCGCCAATGCCAAACATATCCTCAGGAATGGGGATGATGCGATAGGGCACGTTGGCGCGGTCGATGTTGAACGCGGCCGCCAATGCTTCGACGTTCAGGGCGGCGATCACCTGCGGCGTGGCGAAGAGAATGGCTTCACTGTCACGCCATGGAGTGACCCAGCTCATGGCGTTGTAGCGGGGCATGGCCGACATAGGGGATGCCTTGAGTTCGTTCGCGGTCTGCTGGATGAGACGAAGAAGATTCTTTGCGTCCGTTTCGGTGGAATTGGCCGCGCCCACGTCGGCGGTATGCACGCGCCAAAATCCGCCCTTGCGCGCGTATTCCGCGAAACACTGCGTCTTCATGACATACATATCATTACGGTCGCTCAAAATCGGCGCGTTCATGATCTCGGCAATGTAATCCGACATGCCGCTTTCCCCGTCGAAAGCCGTCAGCAAAGCGTCTTCCGGGATGGTGACGGGGTAGTAGTGATCGAACGTGAGCGGGTGGAACACACTCGCAGTTGGCACGTTGTAACGCCCGTACACGTCATCGCCCAAGTACTCCTTATTGAAATTACGGGTGCGAGCCTGTACGAGGCCGACCGCCGCCTGCTCGTAGGTGGAGCCGTAGCGCTTCAGTGTGCGCGGGGAGCCGATCAGCCTCAAGGGGTCATCCCAGTCCGCGTGCTGGACATAGAGCCCGATCAGGCGCTGAATGAGTACGCCGGTGAATTCATCGCGCAGATACGGAAAATTGCGCATGGTGTCCACGGCGTTCCTGATGTTGCCCTGTGTTGCGGCGGGGATACGGGTCTGGAATTGCGGTGAGGTGGCGTTGCGCACGGCGTTGAAGATCTCAACGTCCCCCTTGCCGGCGAGCGGCCTTACATTGGTATCGGTCATTGGTCATTCCTTCCTTTAGAACAGATCTTCGATTGTTTCGGTGTGATCGGCCGGCTCTTCGGGTTCCGGCATGGCCGGTTCCTCGTAGCCGAGCGTGTCCAGCATGGCCTTCAGTGTGGAGAGTTCCTTTTCCAGCCTATCCAAGCGTTGTTCCACGCCTTCGGTCGCATTGTCCGATTCCGGTTCGCTGTTGTCGTTATCCGGTTCCACTGGGTCATTCGGCGTCTCCACCGTCTTCTCGTCTTCGGTCGGTTCGTCCGGCGCGGTGTTGTCGGTGGTGTCGCTGTTGTCCGCCACGTTTCCTCCAATCCTCTAAATGGGTTTCGCTTCTGATTCTACCATTCGAGCATGAAAAAGGCCGCACAATCACGTGCGGCCAAAACTGTCTTATGAGAGTGCGGGTTGATGCCGTAAGGCCGGCATACCACATGCACGAAATGTCACGATGGGCGGCGTTTTCAGCCGTGGTTGTCCCGTCGCGTTTCTCCTAGTCGGCTATCGGCACTCCGAAGACACGCATATTATAGCATGACGGGTGTACCGTAATCGTCCATGACCTCCACGCCATGACGGAATTGATCGTAGGGGATGGGACGCCGGAAGAGGTTGCCGGCCATGACCACATCCACGCCGCCGTCAGTCCGCCACCCTTGATAGCGGTTCAGGGCGAGTATGGTCACTTTGTCATATTCGGCGCTGATCTTCCATTTCCCTAATTCTGTCGGATGCAATGCGCACGCCTTGGGCGGTTCATGGCCTAAAAGTATGCACCCGTCCGTGTTCGCATATATCAGTCGGCCGGCGTTCGCTCGGCATACGCCGATCAGTCGGCGGCGGGCGTAGGCGTTGACCCACATTGGCACTGGGAGATAGTCGGTTTTTAGGGTTGATTCGTCGCGTGTGGCGGGAGCCCATTCCAAGGTTTTCCCGTCCGTGCTTTTTGGCATGAGCACCGCGCCTTTGGGGAGTGCGGCCATTTTGCCTACAAGAGCGTTCATGATGAGTTTCGCCATTTGACGCCTGTTGCCTGTCTCGCGCTGTTTTCGGGTGCCCCATTCGTCCACAAAGCCGGTGAAAAAGCCTTTGGACTGGCGGAATTTCCACCCGCCAAGACGGCGATAGATCGACACGTCGTAATTCTCTTCAAGCAATCTTTGGTCGATGTCGGTGAGCGTCATGGTGATGTATCCGTGCGTGCTGGTTAGTCGGGTCGCGCCACGTGTCAAGGTGTGCCCGTCGCCCAAAAAGGGGTAGCCGTCCGGCTTGAGGTCGGCACGGAAGGTCATGGTATCCGCGTGCAATGGCATGTCACTGTCAGGCTTGTATTCGCCGTCATAATGTTCCGGTGTCCCGTATGGTAAAAATTCGTCTCGTAGTATGGATGGGTACATGCTGTTGCAATCGATGTCGATGGCTGCACCCCAATGCCCTTCCTTGGCGGTCATGAAGCCGCCGATATATCCGCCGTGCAGCGTCTTTTTCGTCTCGGATTCGAGCTGGGGGAAGCGGCTTAGGTACCATGGGTAATCGCCGCCGTGATAGGCGCTCATGCTTGCCGCGCCGGCCGTGATCTTCGCCAGTCCCGCGTGTTCGTACATGCGTAGGATGTCCAAGAGTTGCGTGTCCGTGTTATCGTCTTCGTCCAAGGTGACGCGGTAGCCGTCCCTCAGCAGATTGGACACTTCATGGAATTTCAGCCAATTATCCTTGTCGATCATGACGGAAAACATGAAGAAACGGCCGGTTTTCGACACTATCGCGTCCCAGCTCATGTAGGCGCGGTGCTGATTGTGGGGCATGTGCGCGGTCACGTGCGCCATGAAGCCCGACAGTACGCTTGGGTCGCTCACGTATACCATAGTCTTACCGCCTGTCGTGGCGTGCGCCAATAAGGCGGTGGGCGTCGTATCCGGCCATATGGTGCGGTCGGTGAAGCGTATGATGTTGTCCGCGCACCATAGACCGATATGTTCTCGTGTCATGATTTGCAACCTTAGCCAATGTCAGGCGAGTTCCTTGGCGAGTTTCAGAAACCCCTCGAAACTCTGGCGTGCGCGTGCGTGCGCGGTGCTGTCCTGTCCGAAACGTGACGTGATTTTCCCGGTGGGTGATTCCACCCAGTTGAAGACGGTTTGCGCCACGTCGGTTTGCTCGATCAGCGCGCGTTTCCGCGCCGTGGAGAGTTGGCGGAATCGCTTCAGTCGTTTGGAGCCTACGGACGCGGCGATGGCCTTTTCGAATGCGGCGTAGCGGTTCGCTCTCATATATTTCGGCCACGTGCCCTGATCATAGGGTTGCCCACTGCGTCCCGTCTTGGTGGCGGTGGGCTCTCTGCCGACCTTGTGGCCGAGCATGGCCGCGGTTTCGCGGATGTCCCTGATCAATTCCTTGCGGTGGCCTGATTCCAGCTGGCTCATGACATATGCCCTGTCCTGTAGTGTATTGGTCATGCGCAAAAAGTCGGTGAGCTTGCTGTCTGTGATCTGAGCGCTCTCGTAGGCGTCTCCGGTGGTGCCGGCCAATTCCGCTCGACGGCGTTCCAGAACACTTTGTTTCGGCAATGCCTGTACTTTGTTCCATTCCGCTATCTTCGCTTGCGCCGTCCTGATCTTACGCTGCTGTTGGCGCAACAGTTTGCGTCGTTTTGCCACGGGTTCGGCGGCGATCTGCTGATCGGTGATGGGGGCGCGACTGGCGAGCATCCTGTCTTTGCTTGTGGGCTTTTCGACGGCGCTTGGATGCCATTCGGTTTTTGCGGCCGTGTTGATGGCCTGTTGTTTCTGCTGTTCCCATTCGCGGCCGAGCGTGTTGGCGATGTTGGCAAGCTGTTTGTCGGCGGTTTTCGCGAGATTGCCGGTGGAGTACACGCCAAGTTGCTTGATGTTGCGCGCCATGCGAGCCTGTGCGGCCTGTTTCGCCTTGACGTGCCGCTGTTTCTTCGCCATTGATTACCGCCTTGGAATATGAAAAACCCACCCCGCCACCGTAAGACGGTGGGGTGGGTGCAATGTGGGAAAGAACCGTTTTTAGTGTATCACTTGGTCGGCTTCGCTTCGCCGTCGTTCTCGACGGGTTCGATACTGAAGAACTTGAAGCCGCGACGGGAGCGACGTTCCACGACCTTGATGGCGAGCGGTTCAGCCCACGTGTCGGGCGTGCCGAAAATGCCGAACATGGTGTTGAGTCCGGCCGCGAGGGTGGGGCTTGTGGCGGCGTAGGCGGTGCCGTCTTCGGACACAATGATCACGCGGACGGTGTTTGAAATTTCGCCCGTCTGATCGTCGGTGACCTGTACGGCCTGTGCGATGGCGTTGACCATGTCGATCTGCTCGTTGAGGTGTTCGTCAAGCTTGACGGCGTTCTGGAGTGCCGCGTACAGCCTGATCTTGCCCTCACGGGTGGAAGTGTCGATGAAGTGCTGGACGGTGCCGAGCGTGGTGTTTTCGGTGTTGAAGGCCACGATCTCGGTGTTGGCGGTGTTGTTTTCCATGATGTTCAACCTTTCTTAGTTGTTTGTTTCGAGCTTTTGCTCTAAAATTTTTTATAGTCTTACTCGTTGTTTTTTTCAAGCTCGGCGTGTCGCTTATGTTCACCCGGTTCCCACGGTTGCGGCGCGTCAAAAACCGCATTGCCGTAAAAATCTTTTTCCGACATGTGCACACGTTGGCTCATGATGTGGATGGTGCGCGGAATGAAGTTCGGCCACAGTTTCTTGGCGCGTGCGGCATAGGCTTCACGGCTGTTCATGCGGCCGTCCACGACATGTTTGCAGGCCATAAAATCGCCGTCCACAAGCTCCATGCCCTCTACGACGGCGTAGACGCGGGTTCTGACGATATCGGACATTTGCAACCTCTTTCACTCGAATTTTTTCATACTATCTTCAGTATAGCGTTTTAAATCAAGCTTGTCAAAATTTTTAAAAACCGCGGTTATGACATTCAGCGCCTTACGGGACGAAAACAACATGCAACAGTCATACGATTCCGCGCCCTTGACGGCGCACACGGCACACCACGCCACAAGATTCGCCACATCGATATCACCGTCAAGAAACCCGATGTCATACGTGGCACTCAACGCGGGAGCCAGACTTGACTCAGGCTTCAAAGTCCGGCAAATACGGCACGCTTCAAGCACGCCACGGTTGAAATAGGCGTTATCCGCGCCACTGTACAATTCACACAACATGGTCACGGAACGACATAACGTCTCATAATCGCCCTTGCCATAATCCAGATCGCGCACGCCGGCCACACGTTTCCAGCCCTTAAGCGCCTTCTGGACGCGCGACGTTTCCATGACGCCGTCATCGTACCGGCGCAAGCGTGGTATGGGCGTAAATTCATCCTCGCCAAGTGATTCGTCCCACAGATGCCCCATTGTCGTAAAACCTCTCTTCAATCCGATAGTAGGCGATACGCCGGCCAGTATCCAGATCAGCGTATCGCCATATGGTGCGCTCGGCTTCGCCATATGATTCGCCGTGGCCGATTTCAACAGGCTCTCGGCTATCACATGGTATGGCGAGCGCGGTAAAAACGGTGCGCATGGTCAGAATTCCAGACTGCTTTCATGTTCTTCGATCTTGGCGTCATGCCCCAGCACCCACGATGTGTGCCACACGTCTTCACGTGGACACCGGTAGGGAGCGTAATAGCTGATACCGCGATACCCCGCCCAATAGGCTCGCAAAGTCCAGTACCGCGTGGCGCGATAGCAGTCACCGCACCACCAAGAGTGCACCCAGTCCCAAAAATACATGTGCTTCACCTTCAATCCCTTGCATCCAATGGCGTCCTAGCCAAGGCGTAGGCGTCAGACAGCATGATACCCAGCTCATCCGGCATGACGTCCGAATAGCATACCATACCGTCAAGCATATTGCCGTCATCCTTAATATTGTACTCCATGCGATAAGTGCGGGAATGAGGGCAATACCACATTTCGATCTTTCCGTGCTTGAATCTGGACGGGAACACCGCCACCATGTAATCATCCAACATTTCAAACCTCTTCCCTAAAAGGGCTGTCCGCCCATTGCCGGGCGAATTTCAACATATCCATTGCATCAATGATCTTCATACCATCGTCAATGGCAAAGGCGTCGCATATCCACGTCCAAGTCCAGCCGTCGATACACACCCAGAATTTGTAGTGCGGTATATCGCCGCCACGGTAGGCGTACCGGTATCGATAGGGGTAGCCGGTACGCCGATCATAGCGGGTAAAGCGCCCCATGCGCGGCGTCATACGATACTCACCACACCCACGAGAAACGGCTTACCAACCTCTTCCTCGCAGAACTTCGCACGATTCAGCTCAATGGTATGATGCGGGTAGCGAGTCTGAGCCACGTCGATAATGCCCTTCAACATTCTCGCAAGCGGCTGAACACCGTCCAGCGAAACATCGACATCATCCCCCGCATTGAACATTTCAAGCCTATAGCCGTCATTCCAAATGATAAAGCGAGCCACATTCTTCGTTGCCATGATATGATCCTCTCTTTCAGCGAGCAGATTGTGCCACGATATCCGTGAATTCATCGGACGGGACGCCATCATAGCCGTCAACGCCGTAAGTGTCCACGTAGTCCACAAGGTCGGATGCCGCCTGATCGATGCAATAGTCGGAAACGTCCATGCCGCTGTTGGTGATGTAGTTTTCGACGTAATCCCTAGCGGTAGCCATATTGATATTCAGCATTGTGCAACCTTCCCTAACTTCGCCAGCAACCTTTGCTGACATAAATAAATATACAACAAACTTAGAAACAAAACAAGCGCGACACGCCGAAAAAAGAGAACGAATATTCCCGAAACAAGGCTAATGGTCATTAGCCTATATGACCTACGGTTACGTAACCGTAACAAAAAAAATACGGCAATTTTTTTAAACACGCCGTGCGGAAAATAAAAAACGTGGTATCATAATAAATAGAAAACAAAGGAGATAACAAAATGATTAGAACCAAAAAAAACAACAAAAAGCAAAAAACAAAAAACACAAATAAAAAACAGATTGGGAAAAAATTCCCAAACGCCCATGCCTCCCACCGGG
>ERZ808275.409-NODE-409-length-18001-cov-4.132676_pt1 | contig 18001 bp, 15 predicted proteins | sample MGYA00520894_ERZ808275 | MGnify/ENA primary metagenome ERZ808275 (study PRJEB31516, sample SAMN03275598) | gut metagenome | biome: mammalia-associated habitat; material: feces | host: Papio cynocephalus | place: Kenya | collected 2012-08-03 ...
TAGTCCGTCACTTGGTGGACTACCAGCGAAGCTCAAAGTGAAAGCAATCATTTACTTCTGTTTAACCTTCTTTTCAAGAAGTCCGACAAAAAAGTACATACCTCCCGCAAGAACACATAAAACCATAGTGCTAGTTAAAACAATGTCAAGTTTAAATATTTGACTACCATATACAATTAAATATCCGAGTCCAGCCTTACTAACTAAATATTCACCCATAATTGTGCCTACCCACGCCATACCAACATTTATTTTCAAAACGGAAATAAAATCAACGAAAGCGTTTGGAAGAATAAGTTTTGTGAGAATTTGGAATTTACTTGCCCCAAATGATTTCATAAGGACAATTTTATCTTTGTCACAATTTAAAAATGCCGATAACATTGATAATATGGTTATTACAATACAAATCAATACACACATTGTCACAATAGCATTTGTTCCTGCACCAACCCATATGATGATAAGTGGCCCCAATGCTATTTTAGGTAAACTATTAAGTATAACAATGTAAGGGTCTAAAACTTTTCTTAATTTATCGCTCCACCACAACATAATTGCAATAAGAGTTCCAAGTGCTGTTGCGATTACAAAGCCTATTATAGTTTCGCTCAATGTCACCCACATATGATGCAATAAATTACCTGTTGCAAAAAGGTCTATTAAAGTTTTACAAATTCGGCTAGGGCTACTAAAGAAGAAAGCGTCTATTACATTAGTTGCCACTAAAATTTCCCAAACACCTATAATAATTGCCAAAAGCAAAATTTGATATATTTTTGTTGTAACAGAGTCAACTTTTAAACTTTTAAGATATTTTAAATATTTTTTTGAAGCACCAATATTTTTTTTATTTTTCATTTAGTTCTCTCCAAATTTTATTGAAATAACTTGAAAACTCTTTATCATCTCTTCTTTGTAAAGGTGATAAATTTTTATCAAAATCAATTGTTTCTATCTTGTGTAAACTTGCTGGGCGTTTTGTTAAAATAAACACCCTGTCTGAAAGTGAAATTGCTTCGGAAATATCGTGTGTCACTAAAATTGCAGTTTGCTTTTCTTGTTTTATAATATTTTTAACATCATCGCAAACGTCAAGTCTAGTTTGAAAATCTAAAGCAGAAAAAGGTTCATCTAAAAGCAAAAGTTTTGGTTTTGTTGCTAAGGTTCTAATTAAAGCAACTCTTTGGCGCATACCTCCCGAAAGTTCGCTTGGTCTAGAATTTTTAAAATCTATGAGCCCATATTTTTTTAATAAATCGTTTATATATTCCTCAGATTCTTTATTTGGTTTTTTTTCTTTAATTTCAATGCCAAGCAAAATGTTTTTATATATTGTTCTCCATTCAAAAAGATGATCTCTCTGAAACATATAACCTATATTTGCATTTTTTACACTTTCTCCTTCTAAAAGTATTTCTCCCCTCGTTGGTTCTAATAGTCCTGCAATTAGCGACAAAATTGTGGTTTTACCACAGCCACTTGGACCCACGATTGAAATAAATTCTCCTTTGTTTATGTCAAAGCTTAAATCTTTGATTGCTTCAAATTCTCCGTCTTTAGTAAAATAATGAAAGTCTACGTTTTTAAAAGACAAGTATTTCATTTTTTTCTCCGTTTTAAAATTAAACCCCAACTTTAAACTACTTAAAGTTGTTTATTAATGCAAAGATAGAAATTACCTTTACAAATCATATTATTGATAAAACCTGAAAAAAGTGAATACTTTTAGTTAAACAAAAAACTCTTATTCCTAAATCATATAGATTTTTAGAATAAGAGTAAAAATATAAACTATGTGATGTTGTGTTGTTCGCTTTGCTTACAACCCAAGTTGCTAAACGCAACTCCACGATAAATCGTGGCATCACAGTTTGAATAACCATCAGTTGCTGGCAAATATCCCTTCGGGCTGCTTGCCGACAACTTCCGATAAATTAAATAACTTGTAAAACTTTTTTAAATACTTTTTTGAAATCAACTGCAACTTTTTGTGCTTGGATTATATCAAAACTTGCATCTGCTTTTGTAATAGTTTTCATTATAATTGAATCACCTAAAATATCACAAGTTATATCAGTAATGTTTCCCATACGAGATTTATCCATTGCACAAGCAAGTTCAATTAAAACACCTAGTTTTCTAATTGCATCAAAATCTTCCTCTGTTAAAATACTGCTATATTTCATTAATTCTGCAAGTGAAAAATTGTCTAGTTTTTGGCATTTACAAGCAAAAGCGGCAATTAAAATATCTTTTTGTGATACACCTTTAATGTTTGAATTTATAATAATTTCAAAACTTTTTGAAGCATAATTTTTAAAATCAATTCTTGTGCCACAATTGTACATTGAAGCGGCAATTCTTAAAGGCTTAATATACACGCGTGACAATTTGTGTATAACTTTTAATTGTTTGAAAAGCATTATTGCAAGATTGTAAACATTTGCCGTGTTAGATAATTCTCTATCATAAAATGTTCTAATTGTTTCTAAACTCATAGTTAACATATCGGTAGGAACAATTCTTTCTTGGATTTCCATAGGTAATGCTTGAATAGTAATTCCCTCATCAAAAGCATTAGCACAAATACTGATGGATGGCATTTTGCAAATGTTTGTTAATGCTTTGATAATAGCTAGACCACTTGCTAAAGCGTCTGCTCTTGATTCAGAAATTCCTTTTAACTTTTTTGTTTTATCAAGGTCTAACGATTTAACAATGTCATACACTGCATCAAAAGATTCTTTTGTTAAACAGTAATTATTTTCTAAGTCTAATGGATATTTGCTTACTTTTCGTGAAAGTTTTCCAAGGCTTTCAAAAACTGTGCCAGCACCTATAAATGTTGTTTCAGGCTCAATATTGTTTATAAATTCATTATTTTTAAGCAAATCTTCTATTTCACCAACCATTTTTTCTGTTTTAACAGCTGGATCTAAAACGTCTGCAAATTTTTCCGCCAAATTCAAATATCCATAATCTATTGTTTGAACATTGACAATTGTACGTCTATTAAATTGTAAAATATGTGTTTGATTTGGTGAAATATAAATGCCTATGGCTTTAGAAACATCAATCAAATTAGTAATTCCACGATAAACAATTTTTACTTCCTCCTCTGGAGTATAGATATAAAAACTAAAACCAGTATTATTATATATTTCATCAAAAAAACTTTTTTGATTTTTTGCCAATTTTATAAAACTTTCTGCAACAGCATAAATCTTACAAACATTATTTGCATCACAAATTTTTCTATATAATTTTAAAATGTTTAAGGTTTCAGAAATTATGGTTGGTTTTACAAGCGCAGATTGTTCTACAGAAACACCAAGTTTAATATTTTCTGTTACCTCATCAAAAAGATTATAATATCCATTTGGTGCAACATCAACCAAAGATAAATTAACATTATCTGAACCTAATTTAATAATTGCAATTTTTTCCATATGCTATCCTTCTATTACATTTAATTTAATAATTAATTTTTATTGCTTGAACAGGGCATGATATTTCACAAGTTCCACATTTTATACAAATATTAGGGTCGATAACAGCCTTTCCATCATCATCAAAAGAAATCGCTCCAACAGGACATAATTGTACACAAGTACCACAGCCTATACATTTATTTTTATCAACCATTTAAATCTCCTAATCTTTAAGTAATGTATTACACTTTTTAAAACCATATAGGATGCTAAAAAGTGAGATTTCCTTTTATACAAAAGAATTCTTTGAAAATCAATCAAGTTTAACATATATTTTTTAAATTGTAAACTAGAAAATTAGAAAATTGAATTAAATACAATAATTTATCGAAAAAATAACGTTAATTTTAATTAAATTTTAAATTTTAGAGAGTGATAAATCAAGTTTACTTTGCTAATAACAAGGCAAAAACAAAAGAGAACAATTTATTATATAGTTTTTACAAATGCTTATAAAAGAAAGTTAAAAAAAGCAAGCACAAAGGCACTTGCTAAAGATAATAATTTTTCATTAACCTAATGCTAAATCTAAAAGCATCATTATAACAAAACCTAGAAAAAAACTAAAGTGTGCTAGTTTTTTATTTTTAGTTATTGCCTCTGGCATTAGGTCGCAAATTGCCACAGACATCATTATTCCTGCTGAAAAAGTTAACATATATGGAAGCAAAAATACGTATTTTAATCCTATAATATATGCAATTACTCCTGCTGGAACTTCAATAAATCCCACAAGCATTGAAATCAAAAATGACTTTGTTTTTGAATAACCTGATGAGTATAAAGGAAATGCCACCGAACTACCCTCTGGCAAGTTTTGTACACCTATCCCTACTGCTATCATAACTGCTTGTAAAAAAGCACTGCTTTGTCCAAAAATACTTGCTGAAGCAAAAGCAAAGCCAACGCACATACCTTCAGGAATATTATGCAATGCAATTCCAATGTTTAATGTAAACACGTTTATTTTTGGAGTGGCATCCGAGTTATTTTTAATTTCTAATAAAAATATTGCAAAATATGCCAATAAAAAACAGATTGGCAAAATTATATATGAGCAAATTTTTAATTCTACACAATAGTCTATTGCTGGTATTATTAGTGAAAAAATACTGGAAGATATCATTACTCCTGCTGCGAATGAATGTAAAAACGCTTCAACTTTTTTATTTAAAGACTTTATAAAAAAAATTGTAGAAGCACCTATTGTTGTTAATAAAAAACACATAAAAGAAAAGATAAAAGCATATATCATTTTGAACGATTCCTGTAACCTTGTTACTTATCATAATACTTAAATTACTAAAAATTTGTGTTTTCTAAAGATTATTGTTTGAAATTTTTGTTTTTAAGTGTTATACTCTATTCAAATTTATAGGTAGGTGAAAAATGGCATTTTTTAATTTATTCAAAGAAAAAATAATTGAACCAGTTATACACGAAAATGAACAGGGTTTAACCTTATTTGATGGGGCGCATATTTTAATCAATTGCAATAAAGTTAAGTTAGATGGCACTGCAATTGTCCTTGAGAGCCATAATTCTAATTATGATTCTGTAAAAGGAAAAGCCAAAATACAAATTTTAGATGGTGGAAAAATCCGTGAAATTAGTGGAAAAGTTAAACTTGGCGTTATTAAGGACACTTACATTTCTCTTATTAAAGGTAGAGTTAAAATAACCACAATCAACTCTTGTGCTATTGATTATGTAAAAGACAAAGTTATTATTAGAACTTTCAACAATGGAAGCATTAAATTTTTAGATGATAATGCAAAGATAGACACAATAAATAATGGTAAAATTTTATTTGTTAGAGGTAAAAGCAAAATTGGAACGATGAATAATGGTTATATTGAGTCCTTATTAGATAATTCCCAAATTTCTACTCTACAAAATGGTAAAATTACCTATTTATTAAATAAAGCATATATAGGAACTATTAATTCTTGTTTAATTAACGAAGTTTGTGATGATGTTGAAGTTGGAACAATGCTTGATGGACAAATCAACATTATGGTAGGTAATTCTATTGTATGTCAGCAAATGGGTGGTAAAATTGTTTCTAAGCAAGAAGGCACCATTATTGTTTATTCATACAAAAAAGACAATAAACCAAAGTCTAAAAAAGAAATTAAAGTAAAAGAAAAATCTAAAGATTTAAATGAAACTACAGAAAAAAAATTAGAAAAAGAGGTCGTTATTCAAGAGCAAACTTCTCTTCTTGATTTGGAGAATAAATAATGGCAAACTTTTTTAAAGCAGTTGTTGTGATTTTTGAAGAACCTGTGATAGATACTTTAAAAGCCATACCCTTTTTGCTTTTAGTTTATTTACTTGTCAGTTATTTTGAACACAATTCTCACAAATACACCAATTTTTTTAAAAAAGCAAAAAATTTTGGCCCTATTGTTGGTGGGATTGCTGGTTCCATTCCTCAATGCGGATTTTCTGTTGCAATGGCTGACCTATATAACAATAAAAATATAACTTTAGGAACTTTAATTGCAGTTTTTATTGCAACCAGTGATGAAGCTATTCCATTAATGTTATCTAATTATGAATTTATTTTGCCTATGATAAAAATGATTGCTATCAAACTTGTTTATGCAATTATATGTGGGTATTTAATTGATTGGATACTTGCTTTATTTCATAAAAAAGACGAAAATCATATGGAAGTTTTGGCGATGCAACACGACCATGAAGCCTGCGAGTGTGGGCATGAAGACCATAATCACGAACATACAAATCATTGTTGTGCTGATAATATTTTTGTGGATGCTTTAAAACATACCCTAAAAATATCACTATTTATTTTTATAGTTAATTTATTTTTTTCTTGTATAATTAATTTAACTAATTTTGATATTTCTAGTTTAAGTTCTATCAACATATTCCTGCAACCTTTTTTAACTTCACTTATTGGTTTAATTCCTAACTGTGCTGCTTCCGTTTTACTTGTTGAGATATATATGGCAAATGGAATTGCTTTTGGGTCATTACTTGCTGGACTTTCCACAGGTGCAGGAGTTGGATTACTTGTTCTTTTCAAAAGAAACAAAAAAGCTTGGTTAAAGAATTTAATTATTTTGTCACTTGTATATTTTTTAGGAGTAATTTTAGGTTTGATTTTAAATTTAATAGGACTTTTTATATAATTTAAACTATGTGATAGTTAAAATTTTAACATATTAAATTTTAAGTAGTTTATTGCAACTACCTTGATAAATAAAGACATCACAATTTTAATAAACATTAGTTGCTTGTAAATACGAGCGGAAATAGCATTTTGTAATGAGAATGAATTCTCTTTAAAATGCAATGTTCTCTACTACATAAAAAAATATCGCTAGGTAGACAACATCTACATTTTTAGCGATATTTTTTATTGTCAATGATTATAACAATATAGGTTTGATTTTTGACACTTCCCTATGCAGGAAACCACATAATTTTCTTGAGCGTAAAATTCTTTTGCACATGTTATAATTTGTTCTAAAGAGATTGCTCTTACATCAGACTCAATTTGTTTTTGCATTTCAATTTTGTTTTCATTTATCAAGCTTGCACCATTTATGCCTGACACATCACTGTTTGTTTCCTTTGAATACACTAACCCTGCTATGTATTTATTTTTAGATTTTTCTAATTCATCTAAACTAATGTTTCCATTTGCACAATCCTTTATAATTGATAAAATGGAAGTAAGTGCCTCGCAAACCTTGTCATTTGATGTTGAAAATGAAATTTCTGCTAAATTGTTTGTGCCTATGGTTTGTGTTCCAGCATCAATGTTATACACTAAACCTTTTTCACTCCTAATTGTTGTAAAAAATTTACTGCTCATTCCATATCCTAAAATAGCAAAAAGCAAATCAAAAGCATACATTTGTTTATTTGTTTTTTTGCCAAGTTCGGTCAATACATATACAAAAGTTTGTTCGTTATCCTTATTTTGAGAGATAAATTTATTTTTTGGTTTTACATTAACAAAAGATGCAAGTTCATAATTTCCATCAAAATTTCCTTCAAGAAGTGGTGCAAAATATTTTTTTAGTAAACGCTCCATTTCTTTTAACTTAATTTTGCCGGAAACAGAAATAACAATATTTTGAGGCAGATAGTTTCTTGACTTAAAACGCTTTAAATCTTCAACTTTAAAACTTCTTATAGTTTTTGGTGTACCTATAATATCGCGGTCTAATTCTGAGCCTTCATATAGTGATTTAAAAGCATTAATTATGCAAGAACGCTGAACGTCATCTTTACTCATTTTATATTCTTCAATAACAACTTTTTTCTCATTTGTCATCTCTCTTAAATCGTATGTGGTGTTAAAAAACATTTCTGAAAATATTTTCAAACTACTTTCAAAAACATTTTTTAAACTTTTAAAAAAGTAACACGTGTTATGAGTTCCTGTGAACGCATTTATTTTTGTTCCTAGTCCATCAAACAAAGCAGAAATTTCTTGATAATTATAGTTTGGTGTACTTTTAAAAAACATATGTTCCAAAAAATGTGCAAGTCCATATTCATCTTTGCTCTCGTTTCTTGCTCCAGCATTAACATATATTTTAAAAGAAACAATGTTTAAATCATTTTTCGTATTTACTACTAATCTAAGTCCACTTGGATATTGTTTAATTTTCATTCTATCTCCATTTTATTTACAATCATACCACGTTTTGCCAATACCTAAGCCAATTAAAAGTGGCACTCTAAACTTATAGACATTTTGCATTTCTTCACTTAAAATTTTTTGAACAACAACTTCTTCTCCCGGATAAGTGTCAACAATTAATTCATCATGAATTTGCAATATAAGTTTACTTTTAATATTTTCATTTTTAAAACGTTTATGCACATTTATCATAGCAATTTTAATTATATCACTTGCTGAACCTTGAAGGGGCATATTCATTGCTAAACGTTCGCCTAATAATCTTTGTATGCCATTATTGCTCTTTAATTCAGGAATATAACGAATTCTACCAAATAGTGTTTTAGCATAACCAACATTTTTGGCATTTTCTATCAATTCATCTAAATATTGTTTAACGCGTGGATATTTTTGAAAGTATAAATCTATATAATTTTTTGCATCTTGTACAGAAATATCAACATTTTTAGCCAAACCGTAACCGGAAATACCATAAATTATTCCAAAGTTAACTGCTTTTGCCACTCTACGCATTGAATCGGTAACACTATTTGAATCTATTCCAAAAATTTGTGTAGCTGTTAAACGATGTATGTCAGTGCCTTTATTATAGTCATTAATTAAAGTTTCATCATTTGAAAAATTTGCAAGTAAACGCAACTCAATTTGATTATAATCTGCAGAAATAATATTTCCGCCGTCAAATCTAGTAATAAACATTTTACGTAAACTTTTGCCTTCTTCATCTCTTACAGGAATGTTTTGTAAATTTGGTTCGCTAGATGACAATCTACCTGTTGCTGTTAATGTTTGGTTAAAAATTGTATGAATTATTGAATCAGATTTATCCTTTAACATTTTTTGATATGGTTCGATATATGTTGAATACAATTTGCTAACTTTTCTATGACGTAAAATTAATGATACAACCTCGTGCTCGCCTACAAGTGCAGTTAAGGACTCCACATTTGTTGAGTGTTTTTTGTTGAATTTGTCAGACAATTTCAATTCTTCAAATAAAAATTGAGCAACTTGTTTTGGAGATTTAATATTTAAATTTTTATTTTCAGAATATGATTTAATTGTCTCCTCTAATTTAATTAACTCATTACCATAATTTATTTCAAGTAAATCCAGAGTTTTTTTATCTAACGCAAAACCTTCGTTTTCCATATCAAAAAGCACATATTCTAAAGGTAATTCTATATTGTAATATAAGTTAATTAAATCAAGTTCTTTTAAGCGTTGTTGTTGCTTTTGATATTCATTATAGAATTCACCACAATCATTAAACAAGGCAGGTTTATTGCCTCCTGAAATGATATAACTTCCAAGAGCAAGATCATACACATTTTTAAAATTTGATGTATTAAATTTGTGCATACTATTTTTTAAATCTGAAACAATTTTTAAAATGCTAGGGTTTTCAAAAATTGGCATTAATTTTGCTTTAATTATTTCATAAAAAGATGCCTCATTTTCATGACTTAATTTTGACAAACTATATATTTTATCATTTATATTAAAAGAAAATCCATTTTTATTTTCGAAACAAAACACATTGTTTTTGAATGAGTTAAGTATATTATTTAGTTCATCAAATGAAGAAATTTCAATATTTTCATTTACTTTATTATTTTGTGTTTCTTTATCAAAAATGTTTTCTCTTTTTAGTAAAGATTTAAACTCATATTTTTCAAATAATTGTTTAGCATTTGATTTAAAAGGAAAATCATATGTGCATAAATCCAAATTAAAATTTATATCACAATCAGTTTTTATAGTTGCTAAAAATTTAGATGTATAGCACATTTGTTTGCCTTGTTCAATTTTTTCTTTTAATTTACCCTTTAAATTGTCTAAATTATTGTAAATATTATCAACTGTTTCATATTCACAGAGCAAGTTTAAAGCAGTTTTTTGTCCAATTCCAGAAATGCCTGGGATATTATCGGAACTATCTCCTGCAAGTGCCTTGAATTCAATAATTTGAGATGGTGTAAGTCCATAAAGTTCAACTATGTTACCAGCATTAACTTCCTTGATATCTGTTATACCTTTTTGAGTTAGCCAAACTTTTGTGGACTGATTAATTAGTTGCAAACAATCTCTATCCCCCGTGATGATATAGTTTTCTATTCCAGAATTTTTTGCAACTGTCCCTATAATATCATCAGCCTCAATTCCTGTTTGTTCTATGCAAGTAATGCCCATATTTGATAATATTTCTTTTAAAATAGGAAACTGGGATATTAATTCGGTGGGAGTTTCCTTTCTTGTACCTTTATACGCTTCAAACACTTCATTTCTAAAAGTTTTACGGGCGTGGTCAAAAGCAACTACCATATAATCAGGATGTTCTTCCGTTATCAATTTTACAACACAATTAACAAAACCAAAAACGGCATTTGAATAAATGCCGTCTGAATTTGCTAAAAGTGGCAAAGCATAAAAAGCTCTATTGATTAAACTATTTCCATCAATAATAAAAATCTTTTTCATTTTTTTACCTCAATAAATGATAATTTGTTCTTATTGCAAAAAAGTACTACATATATTTTTAAAGAAATAACTTTTTGGTTAGCCTTTTACACTATTTAAGTAGTAATAAACTAGCAAAGCATAATAGTGCAATATTTAAAAAAATTGTATGTAGCAACATTTTTTAAAATTTAAAGGCTAAAAGAATCAAAGCTGATGTTTCATTACTTTTTCCAAGTATTGAACTTACCCACTCTGGAGCAAACATTGCTATTGAAAAAACAATTAACAATAATAATATTATAATAAATAATATTTTTGACAGAACTTTACCAAATAAACTGCCAAACGCAAATAAACACACAAGAACCATTGGTCCATAAGTACTAACTATACTTATGACATCCTTATATTTTGACAAATCCACCCAATTCCCTGCTTCATTTAATTTAGCAAATGTCAATAAAGCAAGCATTGCTATGGTTAAAATTGTAAGAATTGCATTATATAATTGTTTCATATATTTCTCCTATTATTATTTTACAATATTTTTTAAACAAAAAAATGTTGTACATATTTTATCATACATACAACATTAATGTCAATTATCAACCTTTAATCATTATAAAAACCGCCAAAAGTATCAAACCTTCTTCGTGCTATAATTTGTTTCGCTATCGGCAAATCTTGAGAATTAAATTTTACAGATATTCCACACGAAACATTAATTCGTCTTGGCGTATTTATAACAAAGCAATTTACGCCATACGAACGTAACAATGAAGCAAAATTTAGAGTTTCAGTTTTAGACCTAAAAACTGCTAGCACCATAGACACTTTCCTCCTTTACCATTTAACAAAACACTTATTTAAAATCATATCATTATACTATATAAAAGGTGAAAAGGTGAAAATGATATATTTGGATAATTCTGCTTCTACATATAACAAGCCTAAGGAAGTTATTAAAGCTTTTTTGGAAGGAATAAATACATATTCAGCTAATCCGGGGCGAAGCGGACATATGCTAAGTATGAAAGCTGGTGAAAAAATATTTGGTGTGAGGCAACAATTATGCGATTTTTTAGGTATTAATAAACCAGAACATATAATTTTCACTCAAAATTGTACTGATGCAATTAATTTAGGAATTCTTGGCACTGCTCTAAAAGGAGGACATATAATTTGTTCCTGCAATGACCATAATTCACTCGCTAGACCTATTTTTGAACTTAAAAGTCAAGGAATTGTAGATGTAACCGTTATTTCCCCAAAAAATAGGGGCATTTTACGTGCTTGTGATATTGAACCTTATATAAAACCTAACACCTATTTAGTTGCAATAAATCACGTTAGCAATGTAAATGGAGATTGTGCTGATATTAGAGATGTAGGTGAACTTTGCTTAAAGAAATGTTTATTATTGTTTGTTGATTGTGCTCAAAGTGCTGGACATATAAAAATAGATATGGAACGCGACCATATTGATATGCTTTCCCTTGCTCCTCATAAGGGGCTGTATGCACCTCAAGGTGTTGGTGTGTTTGCCTTTGGAATAAGAGCCAATGTTAAGCCTATTAGATATGGCGGTACTGGTACAGATTCAATTGATGTATATCAACCAAAAGAATATCCTGAAAGTTTGGAGAGCGGAACTTTAGCAACGCCCAATATATTAGCTATGGGCGAAGGTATAAAATTTGTTCAAGAAAATTTTGAACATATTAGAAAAAAAATTGACGATTTAACCACCTATCTTTTGTTTGAATTATCTAAAATCGAAAACATAAAAATATACACATTATCAGATAATGTCCAATTTGGTGTCATTGGCTTTAACATTGGTGATGCTGATAGTGGAGAAATTACAGAAATACTTTCCAACAATTATGGTATTTGTGTTCGAGGAGGACTCCATTGTGCAGGATTAAAACACAACCAATTAAACACTACAAAACAAGGTATTATAAGGGTTTCTTTATCATACTATAATACTTTTACCGAATGTGAAAATTTTATTAAGGTAATAAAAAAACTAGCAAAATTGTATTAAAAAAGTGGAGGCTTGAAATTGCCTAAAAAATGCCTTGAAAGTTTTACTTTATGCCCTAATGCTAACCACAAAACCAACGGTCTTTTGTTTTAGTTCACCTTTTTAAAAACTTTATTTATTTTGATCCTGAAAAATGCCAAAAACTTGTTTGCTTTTGCCATATTTTAAGATCAATCATATTAATTTTTTTAATATTTTTGCGACATTTTCTGGTATGTCAGTTCTTTGTAAATACTCAAAAAGGATTTGTTTTTCCTGTTTTTTAAGCGACATACTTTCTATATAAAAATCACCAACAGTTTCAATTCCTCCACCATTGCCCAATTTGGTTGTTATGGGTAGCCCCATTAAACTTAAAGCATCTATATATCTATAAACACTTCTTTGCCCTATTTCAAATTTTTGTGCAATTTCTTTTGCTGTTGTATGTTTATTTTTACTTAAATACATAAAAATTGCAAATATTAAATAATCTTTCATATCTTTCTCCTATTATGTCATTTGATTTTTGCCAATATACGCTAATTTAATCGATTATTAAGATAATTGTTAATAATTTTTATTATAACATACCTTTGATATAAAATCAAACATATGTTCTATTTTTTTATAAATATAATAAATAATTTATTTTCCTTTATTATTTCAGACGTACAACCCCCCCTTTATAAAATGACTTTAACCACAATAAATGTGTTTCTTTTGGTGAAAAATATAAAAGTTCTTATTCCAAACATATGATAAATAATGAAAAAAAACTATAAAGCAAATTTTCACTTTATAGTTTTTATTAAACATAATTAAGTTTTTAAGCTTCCTCACTAGCTACTGCTACATCTTTTAATGTTGGGAAACCGTTTCCTTTTTCAAAATTCCAAATATTTGTATCAAAACCAGCAGTATTTTTAAACACTGAATAGTTACCAGTTTCGCCAAGACATTCACTTCTTGAAACGCTTATCCAGCCTTTGGTTGCACCAGTAAAAGCATTTGATAATTGAATATGTGCACCATTGTTACGAATAATAATATTTTTAACTACGTCACCCCAATATTGCTTTTTACCAGCAAGTTGGTTAAAGAAGTTTGCGTAGGCTGGAGTTCTAAATTCTGACCAAGATTCAGCATAATATTTACCAGAACCAGAGAATGTTACATCAAGGAAGTTATGTCTAATATCACAATCTGCACCTACAAATTGAGTTAATCCACAAAGGTAAGCTTTTTTATTATCTGATTCTAATTTTGCAAGAGAATAACAGTCAGAAAGTTTGCCGTTTGCTTTTGTAACTAAACCGCCTACTCTATGTCCATAAAGTGTACATCTTCCTACGTATGAAGAGAAAATTGTACTGCCTGAACCAGCATAGCCAACAATACCGCCTACGTTATAAGCAGCAAGTCTGTTTTTGTCATAGAAACAGCCTTTAACAGTTGTACCACTTGATAAGTTACCAGATATACCGCCAAGGTATGCATCACTATTTGATGTGATAATTGCAATGTCAGCATAAGAATAACAGTATGTTATTTTGCTTGAAGATGTAGAAACATATCCAACAACTCCACCAGCATAAATAACACCATTTGAAGATGTTTCACAAGTAAATCCTAAAACTTTAGAATTTGAAACGTTTCCTGTTGTTGTTCCAACAACACCACCAAAATTAATGTTACCATTAGATTTTTCAGAAACATCAATACAAAATTTAACACCCTTTATAGTACAGTTATCAACCAATCCTTCGTTACTACCAACAATAGAACCAGCACTTATTAATTTTTTAGAAAGTTTAACAATGAATTCTTTTGATTCTTCACACATAACTTTACAATTTTTGATTGTTCCTTTGTTATAACCGCAAATTATACCAGCATTTTCAGCATTAGTTTTAATTTGGTTGAAATTATTAACAGTTATGTTTTGAAGTGTAGCTCCATTTAACAATCCAGTTGCAACAATGCCTGAGTTTGTAGCACTGCATGAATCAACTTGAACATTCTCAAATGTGATACCATCAATAATAGTATTTCCAGATAAATATCCAAAGAAACTTGAATTAGCATCTTTTAATTTAAAGTTTTTAATAACGCAAGATTTGCCTTCATCAACAATGATTGATGCGTTCATTGGTTCGCTTTCGTTTGGAGCAATGGTTGTCCAATATTTATCGCTAAATTCGTTAAAATCAACAACGACATCTTCATTTACTCTATAAGTAGTTGTAATTTTTGAAGGGTCTGTTTTTAATCCCATCAAAAATTCTAATAAAGGTTTTTGAGAAGGAGTAAGTTCTTTTCCAATAGCAACAACTTTATATGTTTCATAAGTTCCGTCAAAGTTTACACTTGCTACTTCTGAAGCATTTTTTATCCAAGCATTGTTGAAATCATATCCAACATATGATGCAAGTTCAATCATTTCTTCTTTTGTTTTTGAAGTGATATCACATTTTTTTGTTTCAGTTTCATTATTATCTTTAAATATTGCTTTTGAAATGGTTGTATTATCCTTGTCATATGAATAAATACATCCTTCATATTGGTTAAAGAATAATTGTCCCTCATAAATTGCTTCATCGTTTTCAAAAACAAGAGCACCCATTTCACCTGAACCTACAGTTTTATTAACAATAGCAAATGAATTTTTTATTGCACTTGCATAATATGTTTCTTCACCATAGGTTGAATTATCGTATATAGATTTGTTAATACCAATTAATCCACCAAACTTAGCAGAAGCTGTTTTTGCCTCGTATGAATCAACAATTGCACGAGAATTTAAAACTATACTTGATTCGTTTTTACCTACCAAGCCACCAGCTACACCGCTTGAAATTATGGTTGAATTTGCTGAACACATATTAACCATACCAGAAACAATGTCTTTTTTGTTATAACCAACAATTGCACCTGTGTTGCCTGAAGGTGAAGTGTTTGTTAATTTTGAAGAAATAACTTCAATTTTACCAATTGTTCCATTATTAACACCAGCAACAACGCCAGCATTATCAAATTCACCATTAACTGTAGCACTTGAAAATTTGATTTTTTCAACTAATGCGTTGTGTGCAATAGTGTCAAATAAACCAACATTTGTACCACTTGTAACGTTTAAATTATAAATTGTATGTCCATTTCCATTAAATGTACCTTTAAACTCGCCAAGAGGAGTCCAAACTCCATCATTGTATGATTTTAAGTCAATATCTTTAATTAAAATGTAACTCTTGTTTAAAGTAAATCTGTTTTCATTATCATTACCAATTAAAGCAAGATCCTCTGCACTATCAACAACATAAGGGCTAGCAATTGAGCCATCTCCTACGTAAATTTCAAATACAAAAGGTCCAAAATTTTCATTGGATGGAGTTATTGTAATTGCAGTAAAACCACCGCCTACACAATCAAATCTTTTGTTTTGCTCATCATACTTTACAACTGTTTCATCTGATGATTTTACAGAAAGAGTTGTAGTTTTATATGGTTTTTCCCAAGTTAAGATATTGTCAAGCCATAGTTGTTCATATTGATTTTTATAAATCGCTTCATCTTTAGAAATAGTTATGTAAATATTTTCATTGTTTTGTGTAAGATAATATACTGTAAAGCCTAAGAATAAGCAAGTTACAACGATAATTACATACATTAAAAACTTTTTCATCTTTCACCCCTTAATTTTAAATCAAAATAATTATACAATATAAAGTTTAATGTGTCAATACACAAAGTTATTAAAAAATACAAAAATGTTGACATTTCATTTTGTAAGATAGTATATTAATAGAATAAGGAGAAATTTATATGGCAAAAAACAATTTTGGTAAAGTTATTAACTTTATAGCATTTGTAGGTTTAACATTAATTGCAATAGTTTTAATTTTGCAAAAAATATTTGCAAATTCAGACAGTTCGTTTATTAGTGCATTAAGAGTTATTGGCGAAAGTATTGCATATACAATCACTGCTATTTCCGCTTTCTTTTATGTTAGATCAAAACGTAATGTTTGGTGGTATGTTGCTTATACAGTAGCAGCAGTACTTGTTATAGTATTTGTAATTATTAGATAAATATTAAATTAGGGAAAGAAAATGTAAATAAACAAAACATACTTTCCTCTCTCAATTTATGAGGTTTTCAAAAAGCAAGGCAAAATTGTAACAACAATTTTGCCTTGCTTTTTATAATATTTTAATTAGAAACTTTTACCACTGAGGGAAAAAATTATAACCATCAATTGCATAAGCAATACTATCGGCAGAATCTCCGCTTGGAATTGAAGTTACACGAGTATTTGAGTTCTTACTATTAGTTTCATAGTTATATGCGTAAAGATAACTTGATGATGTAATAGTTAAATTTCCTTTTGCATATGCTGGAGGATAAATACATTCAATAGCGTTGCTTGAGCCAAATTTGAGCATATCAGAATAGTTAGTTACGTTTACCATATTGAATGATGAAAGGTCTAGTTGTTTTAAGGATGTACAATTATAGAACATCATACTCATATTTTCACAATTAGCAGTATTAAAACTTGATAAGTCGACTGATTCTAATTTTGGACAATTTGCAAATAACCATCCCATATCAATTACACTTGATGTGATGAATCCTGACATATTTGCCGTAGTTAATTCTAAACAATCGTTAAACATACCTGCAATGTCAGTAACCAAAGGACTGTTAAAACTTGAAAGGTTTATGCTTCTCAATTTTTTACATTGAGCAAACATAGCATTCATATTCTCTACTTTTTTCGTGTTGAAACTAGAAACATCAATTGATTCCAATACATAGCAATGTTGGAACATACTTTGCATTGCGGTAACATTTGCTGTTGTGAATGACGAAGAGAACGTTATTGATTGTAATGCTTCACAATTGTAGAACATATGGCTCATATATATAACTTTTGGTGTGCTAAATTTAGATAAATCTAAACTAGTTAAAGCTTTACATCCATTGAACATGCCTGCAAAAGTAGTAGCATTTTCAGTTGTGAAATCAGTTCCAAAAGTCACGGTTTGCAATTTTGAATTGTTTGTAAACATATCATTCATTTGCACTGCCGAAGATGTGTTAAAATTGCTAAATTCTAAGCTTGTTAGGCTTGTTAAACTGCTAAACAAGTTTGAACAATTTGTTGGGGCTTCAATTGTTCCTGCCCATACAAAGGCGATGTCAGTTGCTAAATTAGAGTTTTGATAAACATTTATTCCTGTTGAAAGTGTGCCAATTTTTGTGTATCCACTTGGGGCGGTTTTTTCAAAGGCAATTTTTGTTAATGCTGTAGGAGTCAATGT
>ERZ808275.412-NODE-412-length-17923-cov-3.222521_pt1 | contig 17923 bp, 22 predicted proteins | sample MGYA00520894_ERZ808275 | MGnify/ENA primary metagenome ERZ808275 (study PRJEB31516, sample SAMN03275598) | gut metagenome | biome: mammalia-associated habitat; material: feces | host: Papio cynocephalus | place: Kenya | collected 2012-08-03 ...
CTCTCTCTCAATTATTAAATCAAAATTTAACCTCCCATTCGGGAGGCTTTTTTTTACTAAAAATGACGATACTATGTTTTGACCTTAAAGTATTGATTTTCAAGTCTTTTTACTGTAATATCTTCTTATTTCTAATAGGATTTAGTGAAAAAGGAGCTAATGTATGTTTAAAGATTTAATTAATAAATTAAAGGTGATATTTGTTTGCATTTTATTTGCTACAATCACTTCTGGCTGTTTAAGAGTTGAAGAAAATATAAGTATTGACAAAATGGGTAGTTATGAGCATTCTTTTTCAGTTCTTATGGATAGCCAAGCCGCTGAAATGGTTAATCAAATGAATGGTGATAATACAACTCTTAAAAACAAGTTGCACAGTGTGTTGCAAGGTTTAGGATTTGCGAATGTTTCTGATATAGAGGGCGGAAAAGAAGTTGGCTCAGTTGGTGTAATAAAAGGCTCTTTAAATGAATTGAATTTTGCAGATTTTAATACAGACATGCTAAGTATTACAGATAATTCAAAAGACAAATTTGTTTATAAAAGTTATGATATTAAAGCAACATTTAAACCTTATATGCTAGAGGATTTTAAGGCTGATAATGGTCAATCTCTTCTTACTGATTATATGTTAACAGTTAATTTGCCAGTAAAAGCAACAAGTAATGCAACAACAGTTTCAGCAGACGAGTTAACTCATTCTTGGAAGATTAAACCAAACAGCTCTAATACAATAGAAATCAAGTTTGATTTGCTAAACATAACAAATATAATAATTTGTTGTGTAGTTGTTCTGCTTGCCGTACTATTGTTAGTATTCTTACTATTAAAAGGTAATAAAAAACAAAATAAAAATGAAGATTTAAAAACTTGTATTGTTTGCGGCAAACAAATTAAAAAGGCAGCTAAAAAATGCAAGTATTGTAAAAGTTGGCAAGAGTCTGAAAGTGAAAGTGTAGAAAATAATGAAGACTCTGAAACTACAGAAAAAACAGAAGAATAAAAGTAAAGGGTAATTAAAAATGGAAGAAAATAACGAGAATAAAGATACGAAAATTTGTCCATTTTGTGGCGAAGAAATTAAATCTGTAGCAATAAAATGCAGATATTGTGGTGAATTTTTAGACAAAGAAGAAAATAAAAACGAAGAAAAAGTTAAGGTTTGCCCATTTTGTGGAGAGGATATTCCTGAAGCTTCAGAAATTTGTCCTGAATGTGGTGAAAAATTATCTGAGGATAAAAAAGGTTTAGATTTTAGCAAATTCTCAACTCAACAAATAAAAGCACTAAAAATTGGCCTAGGCGTTGTCGTTGTTCTTTTTATTTTGGGTATTATATCAAATAGCATTAATACGCTACCTAAATGTGATAGCAAATATGCAGAGAGAGAAGTTTTATCAATTTTCGAACAAAATAATGGTATGGTTAAAGAGCTAAATAGAAGTGGTGAATTGGCATCTTTATCATTAGAAGGTCAACAAGCGGTAAGTTATAATAGAGAAGTTAACCGTTATGAATGTACTGCTGATGTTGTATTCCACCCTTACACAGTTTTTTATAAAGGACGACCAAATTTTATTGGTGGAGAAAAAACAAAAATTAAATGTAATGTTGAGTATTCTATTTCTAAGTCAAAGGGAAAACCTTTAGTATATTCAACATATTGTAGCTCTGGCTATGGTTATAAGTATGATTAAGATAAAATATATAGGTGAAAGATATGGAAGAAAATAACGAAAACAAAGAAAATAAAGATACGAAAATCTGTCCATTTTGTGGTGAAGAAATTAAAGCAATAGCAAAAAAATGTAAGTATTGTGGCGAATTTCTAGAAAAAACTGAGCCAAATGATATTGCAAAAAAATGTGATACTCTAAAAAATGATGCTAAGTCTTTTTTTGAAGGCTTTACTAAAAAATTTTCAAAGAAAAAGATTATTGTTTCTGCAATAGCAGTAGTTCTAGCTTTAGTAGTGATATTTTTTCTTTGGATAGTTATCGAAATTTTACTTGAGCAAAAGGACAATGAAAGAATTACAGAGGAATTTAAAAATCAATTTTTATCAGTTTATTCAGAAATACAAAGTGATAAATTGACTTTTACTAATTTAACTAAAATTAATCGCCTAGATAGAGAAGTAACTTACAGTATTAACGTAAGTGATGGTGAAAATTCATTAGATTATTCATTCTCTTATAATCTTGATACAAAGGCAATTGAACAAATGGTACCAGAAATGCCAAACTGTGAAACGTTATTGGCTAAAAGTGATGCTAAAGATGATATTAAAAGAAGAATGAAAAATAGTGGTTCATTTTCACTACCAGGGATGAAATTGAATGAGGAATACGTTTCATACGATATGCTAAATCATTCTGAAGGTATTAATATAAAGAATGTTGCTCTAAAACTAAAAAACGATACAGATATGGTTTGTGATGCAGATTTTGTATATCCACTAAAAAAATCTGAGTTTAAAACAATTACTCTGCCTCTTTCTTTAACAATTAAACCATGTGACAATGAACTAAAATTCTGTTCAAGACTTTATTCGACAGGTTCAATTGTAGCAGATTACAAGTCACCGACAGAATACAAAGCTGTAAAATATGACAAAAATACAGCAAAACCTTATATGAAAGAATACATAAGTAAAACTTTAGAACAAATAACCTTTAAATATATAGCCACTGACGAACCTCTATCAGGAGAGTATGCTATTAATATAGCAAAGGATGGAACTTTATTATCTTTAAGAAGAATAAAAGGCATGAAATATGATCGTGATGAGGTGATTTTAGAAGCAATATCAAAATATGAATTTCCGCCATTGCCAAAAGAATATCCAGATGATATGCTTACTCTATCTTTTAAAATGAATATTCCAGCAATAGCAGAAACTAACTCTAGTTCTAATGAAGAAATGTATTAATTTATGTTTGGAGAATAAATAATGAAAAAATTTAAAATGATATTATTGTTGTTAGTACTATTCTTTTCAACAGCCAACGTAAATGCAACAGAAATAGAATCCTTACCATTAGATGTGCAAGCTCTAATTTTTTCAAATCAAGGTAATAATGTAAAAGCGTTATCTTTATTGGATAAGGCAATTAAAAATGAACCTAAAAATGCGACTTACTACAATAAACGTGGTCGTATAAAAGAAGCCGCAAAGGATTTTGATGGCGCGATGGTAGATTATAGTTTTGCTATTAAATTAAAACCCGACTATGCAAGTCCTTATTACAACCGAGGCATGTTAAACAAACAAATGGGAAAACTTGCCAATGCTGGCAAAGATTTGTTTAAATATGCAGAACTTAATCCAAGTTATGGAGCATACGCAACTTTGGGTAATTTGATACAAGAAGAAACAAAAGATTATGATGCGGCAATTGAGCATTACACAAAAGCAATTAGCTATATTCAACCAGAGATTGATAAATTCAAGAAAAATGCAAAAGACGCTTCTGAAAGAATGGATATGTCTAATTTTGAAGCTGCATACTATGGCAGAGGCATGTCTTATTTTTTTAAGAATGATTTTAAGAATGCAATTCCAGATTTAAACAGAGCTCTTTATTATCAACCATACAACCCTGATGCATATATTGCTAGAGGTTTATCGAAAGCTATGCTCGGTAACAAGATGGGAGCGTTCAGCGATTTAGGTATTGCAAAGCAACAATATGATAAGGCTGGAAATAAAAAAGGCTCAGCCAAAGCTATAGATGCCATAGAGATGGTTAAAACTCTACAATAAATAAGTTTTAAAAAGGGCGGCGGATTTTCAATCCGCCGCCCTTTTTTGTTTATATAACTGAATAATTAGTTATCTCTCAATTTAGCTAACAAGTTTAGAATTTCTACATACAACCAAACGAATGTAACCATTAAGCCAAAGCCACAGTACCATTCGAAGGATTTATCCATCATGTTTTGAACACCCATTTCAATTGTTGAAAAATCGATAATGAAGTTTAAAGCTGCGATTATGCAAACAAATGCGCTAAATCCAATGCCTACAAGACCAGAACCAAATAAGCCTGGAATGCTTAAGTGGAAGAATGAACCGATGATTTGAACCAAGTAAATTCCCATAATTGAAAACATTGAAATCATCAAAACACTTCTGAATTTTTCTGTACATTTAATTATGCCAGCTCTGTACAAAACTAACATTACGAAAAATGCCATAAAGCTTGCACTTACGGCTTGTACAACAATTCCTGGGTAGGCTTGTTCAAATGTTACAGACAAGCCACCTAAAATCAAACCTTCAGATAAGGCGTATACAGGTGCCATAAATTTTATCGTTTTTCTTGCAAACATGATTACGATAAATGCTACAATTGATGCAACAAAACCTACCATCATTAAGCCCATAGCCTTATCTGTAAAGCCTTGCAAGAATAATGAATATTCATAAAAACTAGTTGCCAACAAGCATAGGAACAACACAAAAGTCTTGTTAATAGCACCATTCACTGTCATTGGTTCGCTATTTAGAGCTCTTTCGTTGCCTTCCATTGCCCTTTGTGAAAAAACTGGATTTGACATAAATTTCTCCTTTTTAAAATTACTATGTATAGTTTAACATATATTTTTTAGTTTTTTAAACAAATTAATCTTTTTTTAATGTAAAATAAGGATATGCTTAAAAATTTGGTTAAATTTATTGAATATTACGGTAAAAATCGAAAATTAAAAATTTTTGGATTTTTTGTGATTTCATTAATCGCTGGGATTTTAGAATTTGTCGGAATTGGCTTGATTTATCCGTTTTTAATGCTCGTAACAAGCCCTCAGACAGTTATTGAGTACAAAAGCTTTGCTACAATAATTAATTTCTTTCATATAAATCATATTTTGACAATTACAGCGTTGATGGGTATTTCAATTATTTTAATGTTTTTGTCTAAAAACCTGTTAATGATTTTGTGCATTTATTTACAAAATAAATTTGTTATAAATTGGAAAAACGATCTGAATAAAATGCTTATGAAATTTTATTTAAATGCTCCATATATGCAGATGTTCAGAACTACTAATTCAGAAAAGATTTATAATTTAACAGCTTTGACTGCACAAACTCTTGAAACCTTTGTTATGAGAAGCTTTGTGTTTTTTACAAATAGTATTATTACATTAATTATTTTGGCCTTATTATTTGTGAAATTTCCTGTAATAGCTTTGTTTACAGTAGTTTTCGTAGTTGCAAGCATGGTTATTTTAAATAAGTTTTTCAAACATAAGACTGAAGTTCTAGCACCTCAAATGCTTTCACTATCATTAAAAAATAATAATCAAGTGTTGGAAAATATTAAAAATCTCAAAGAAATTAGGATTTTTTCTGCTGAAAATTATTTTTTAGATAAGTTCAATAAAGTTCAAAGAGAAAATAACAATGTAATATTTAAAAATACTTTCTATGCAAGCATTCCACCTTATTTGGTTGAGATAATTTTAGTTATTTCTTTAATTATTTTGGCAGGATTGATTACATTTAAAAACTACGGTGATTCCTCAAAGATTATCGCGTCTTACGGTTTGATTTTAGGAATTGTGTTTAGAATAGCACCTGCGTTAAACCGTATTCAAGTTGCAATGAATCACATGAACAGTTCAAAGGATTTGGTTAAAAAAATGAATGATGAGTATGAACAAAACCATTTTGACACTGTTTCAAATGTTACTGTTAACAACGGTAACATAGATTTTAATGAAAAGATAAAATTTGATGAAGTTTCTTTTGAATATAGAGAAAATGTCCCTGTGATTAAAAATTGTTCATTTGAAATTAAAAAAGGCGAATTTGTTGGTATAATTGGCTTGTCAGGAGCTGGAAAAACAACAATGGCAGATATTTTGATGGGTTTATTGACTGTAAATTCAGGAAAAATTACTGTAGATGATAAAGAAATTACGAATGAAAATATAAATGCATTCAGAAATTTAGTCGGCTATGTTCCGCAAGAGATTAATTTGTTGGAAACAAGTTTTAAAAACAATGTAGCGTGGGGGCAAAACGATGCAAATATTGATGAAGAACGTGTTATTGAAAGCTTGAAACTTGCACAAATGTATGATTTTGTAGAAGAAAATGGTGGTATTAATTCGGAAATTAGAGGGCTTTCGCAAGGTCAAAAGCAACGCTTGATGATTGCAAGAGGACTTTATAAGAAGCCTGAGATTTTGATATTTGACGAGGCAACATCTTCGTTGGACGTGGAAACAGAGCATGAAATTACAAAAATGTTAACAAGTTTGAAAGGAAATAAGACATTAATTGCGATAGCACATAGACTTTCAACATTAAAAGAATGTGACAAACTGATATATCTTAAAGATGGTGTCATTGTTGATATAGGAACCTTTGAAGAATTAGAAAATAGACATGAAGATTTCAAAAATTTAATAAAGTTGTCACAAATTTAGAAAAAATTTATAAAAAAGACTTTACAATAAAAAAAGTCTTTGATATAATAAACTTACAAATATTCCTCAGTAGCTCAATGGTGGAGCAACCGGCTGTTAACCGGTAGGTTGTTGGTTCGAGCCCAACCTGGGGAGTATTTTTTTATGTCTATGTTTCAGCCATTTTAATTTTTATATTTTTTAGAGAAAAATACTTAAAAATTCAACTATAATTCAACTATTTTATTTTTCTTGAGTTATCTTCTATTGTCTTAAGAATATATTTGCGAGTGTATCTGATGCGATTTCATCGGCTTTTTGCATGACATGGCTGTAAATGTCTGTTGTTGTACTTACCTTTGCATGTCCAAGTCTTTTACTAATTGTGATGGCATCATTACCATTAAAAAATAATAAACTTGCTTGAGAATGTCTAAACGCATGAGGATTAATACGCGGTATTAATTTTAATTGCTCTCCTTGAGGTAAATTTTTATTTTGTTCTTCGATTATCTTGTTATATTTTTTTCTAAACTTTGCACAGTAGTCTGTTAAACTATCTGGGTGCATTGGCATACCTGTTTCTTGAACAAAAACAAAGTTTTCATTATTCCATCTTTCGCCACATAATATTCTTGTTTCGTTATATTCTTTTTTATAATGCTTTATTATTGATGTAAGTTCTGCAGGATAAGTTATTACGCGATTTGAAGCTTCTGTTTTTGTTGTATCTGTGTAAACACCTCTTTCTTTTGTATATAAAACATTTAAATCAATTGTAATCGTACTGTCTTTAAAGTTGATTTTGTTCCACTTTAGACCAACAATTTCACTTCTACGACAACCTGTAAATATAAGCAATTGCATAGCAACTTGCCATTTTAATGGTTCAAATTTAAGGTATCTCAGTACAGTTGATATATCTTCTTGTTCAAGGTAGTTAGCTTGTCTTTTGATTACTTTAGGAGGTGTTGATTTACTTGCTACATTATAAGGAACTATTAATTCCTTAACGGCTTGTGACAAAACTGTTCTTATAAAACAATGATATTCGTGTATTGTTTTGTTGCTTAACTTTCCACCTGTTCTTAAATTCATACCATCTTTAGATAATTTTTCATAAAAAGCATTTAGGTGCTGAGGTCTTAAATCAACAAGTTTTATGTATCCAATTTCAGCACAAATACGTGGTAATATTTTTTTATAACCATTAATTGTTCTGTGTTTTATTCCATTGCGTTCTTTTAAATTTATAACGTAATTTGCGTATCGCTCAAAAGTTTGTTTATTATCAGCTACAGTTCCTTCTTTACATTCTTTCTCAAAGTTTACAGTAATTTTGTTTAATTCTGATTTTACTTGTCGTTCAGTTAAACCTTTTGGAACTTTCCACGTCAAAGAATAGGGTTTTAATTGTTTTCCATTTATCCCTACCCCTAAAAACTCTAATTGAGTAAGAAATAATTTCACCATTTTTGTTTACTCTTGCTTGTACGTTTGCCATTTTGTTCTCCTTTCTATGCTATACAATCTCGATTTTTAGTTTTTAAATTGCTTATAGGTATAAAGATAAGCAAGGAATAAGAAACTCTTGTTTAAGCCACCTATTCCTTACCTTAGAATTAATATTAGTTTTTAAAGTCAGAAGGTTTTTGTTTGTCAAAATCAATTCCAAGTTTTTTACAGCATTCTCTGCAATATTTCCAAGTCGGAATTTGGCTTTTAACTTTAGTAATGTCTACATCTATCCAACGATTATTGCAAGTAGCATTTCTTGTATTTCGGCAGTCGTGAGCAACATAACTAAGCATTATTACCTCCTTTCATTAATAATCTTAAGAAAAAGTTTGCAAGGGCTTTATTTATTTGTGGAATATTACGGTCTTGCCCATCATTAAATTCTTCCAACGCAGTCTTTAAAGAATTTATGTTTTGTTCACTTATACTTTTTGCGAAACGCTTGTTTAAAATAAGTGATTTATCATCAAGTTTTAATTCTCCATTTTCTGGGTAAAAGAATACTTCATTTTGTTTAAAGGCGTTTAACCTTATATAACTACTTTCCTTATGTGAATTTCTAAGTTCATTGTCATTTACAGATTCATTTCCATTACCAATTCCATTAGGTTGATTTTCGATTGTATTTAGCTTGTTTTTTTGAGCATTCTTATTTCCTAATGGAGCGCCACCTTTTTTGCCATTTTGACTTTTTGTTTCTATATAAAGTTCTCGTTCTAAAAATCTTCTTTCGTAACCGAGTAAATAATATTTTCCGTTTTCATCCTGTGTTAATTTATTTTTCAATTTTTCGCTTAAACCGTTAGGAAATTGAATATTTATGGTTTCGCTATCTAAATGTCCTATTGCGTGCTGTATGCATATAAATTGTATGTACTTGCCCTTATCTTCAAAGTTTAGGTCTGATGTGTCACGAAAAAAATCTGATGGATAAAATAGAAATGCAGGGTCTTTTTCTTTACCATATTTTGCTTGAATTTGTTTTTTATATTTACTAGTCATTACAAACCTCCTTAAGATTTGAGCCATCTAAATAATTTGCTACACTTTTTATATTCACCAAATACTTTGAACCTGCTTTAACGTAATTTACTTTACTTGTTAAAACTAATTGCCTTACAAAGTGCTTTGCGATTTGAAATATATCCGCAATCTCTTTGATGGTTGCTACTTTTTTAATTTGAGGTAAATCTGTCATTTTGTTCTCCTTTCATCTTGATTTACTTATTTCTCTGTGATATAATAAATACAGAGAAATATTTTGTGTTAAATACTGCACACTTTTATTATGTACTACAAATCTAAAAATGTGTAGCAAATAAAGCACACTATTTACATAAGTTCACAATATGCTACAATATAAAACAGGAGAAAACAACGGATATGATTAATAAAAGCTCTAAAAATGAAGTTTCACAAAAAGAAGAAAATTGTTTAAATTTAGGTGAAAGATATAAAAATTTAAGAGAAACAAAAATTAATAAAGATGGTAAACCATTTAGTTTACGTGCTCTTGCAGAAGCAATGGGTGAACCTACATATTATGGAACAATAGCTTCTATTGAACGTGGAGATAAAGAACCTTCTATTGCAGATATAAAGAAATACTATAACTATTTTAAAAATGTTAGCTTAGAGTATTTAAGTGGCTTATCAAATGTAAAACAGTATGAAAATAAAGATAATTCTAACTGCTTAGGCTTATCTGATGAAGTATTAAATCAATTAAAAAAATTAAAAAAACACAATGAACAGAAAGTTTTGGATACTATAAATATTATTCTTAGAGATAAAAGATTACTTGAAGAATTACATTCGTACATATTTTTTACTTCAGCTCAAACTTCAATGGTTGAATTTGATGATTATACTATTGATTATTCTGAACTCGAAGACATATTACTTTTAAAAGTTACAAATCAGTTAAAAAGCCTAAAAAGCAGATATTCTAGTAAAATTAAAAAGAATAACAAGAAACATGTAAATTCCGAAAAACATTACGAAGACTAAAAGGGCAAGTAGAGTACCCCATTCGGCTTGTTAGGTAAGAACAAAGATGTGGATATATTCCAAGAGAAAAATTTTGAAATCTACCTGTCCGTTCCTGTCGCTTTTTGTCTGTTTTTTGTAAACATATATGACAGAAGCTATAGAGAAAATAAGTAGCAACTGTTATAATAGTAGTATAAGAATAATAGAGTGAGGCTTGATTATGGCTTGCAAATATAACATTGAACAAATTGCATTGAATGTACTTGAAGGTATAAAATTTTCTAACATTGCTGACAAATATGGTATTTCAACAAGAACTCTTTTGCGATTAAGACAAACTGATGAATTTAAAACAATTTTGAAAGCACATAAAAAACAAAGCTTTGAATCAGCATTAGGTAAAGCAAGCTATTTAAGTAATCTTGTCGTTGAAGAATTAAAAAATATTATAACCGACAAGGAGTCAAATGCACAAAGTAAAATACAAGCATGTAAAGTTATTTTAGAACTTGCAAGGAACAACTATGAGCGCGAACATATAGAAGAACGAATTGAGCAACTTGAAAAGGCTGTAAAGGTGGTGTAATTATGCAAAGATATTATTTAAACAAATTAAAAAACATTGAAAACAAAATTGCAGTATCAAGTGATGATGAAATAAAGATTTTGACGTATTGTACATTACCAAACAAGCAAATAAAAGCAGATTTACAAATTGGTTTGTGTGGTTTACAAGAATCTGTCTATTTAAACTCAGAAGAAGAACTTGAGCAATACAGGCAAGACAAAGGTGTAACCCTATCTATTGATGGTATTAATATCAATTTAATATAAAAATGTGAAATTATTAGTAATGATATGGTCTTTCAAATATGTATGGGTCAACTTTGACCGATTTGCGAGAAGAATAGTCAACAGGATAAGAACAAACAAAATCAACAATAGTTTCGCCATATGAATCTGGAACTACAATATCAAAAGAATTACGGTCATAGATAGCATTTACATTAGTTATAGAATGGGAATCAATAATATTTCCTTGTAAATTATATAAAGATATACTAATTAGTTTTAAACGTTTAGAACTACAATCTATTATAAAATAATCCTTTGAAAACCAAATTTTTTGACCATTTTTTAATTCCCAATGACCTGGATTTAGTAATTTTGCCCAAACCTCTTTAAATATTAGTGTATCAGATATTCCTGACAACCTTGTTTCTACAATTGAATCACTATTTACATATAATTTTGTTTCTAATTCTATCCAATTGGCAAAACAGGGTAAAACTATTGTTATAATTAATATAAAAGTTAATATCACTTTTTTTATTGTATATTTCTTATTATAAATTTGTTTCATAAGCTTATCCTTTCAGATATTTGTGCTAATTTTTGTTTGTTTTGTTAGTTCCCAATAGATTGAATTTATCGTTTATGTTCGTTAAAAACTTTTTCATATAAAAAAAAGAAAAAATTTTTCATTAAGTATCCTATGTTGTTGTTTATAATACTGAAAAAATTCCATAAAATTAATAAGAGGGATATATGGCGAAAAACAGTTTTGGACAGAAATTACAACAAATAAGAAAAGCAAAAAATCTAACTCAAGCACAGTTAGCAGAACTTGCTGGTGCAAATGAAAAGCACATTTCCAAAATTGAAACAGGTGTTTATTTTCCTACTTACAATACTTTATCAAAAATTCTTACTGCACTAGATTTAACGTTTGAAGATGTTGAGTTAGATGTAAACTCATTAAAATCAGATAGCCCTTATTATACAAAGATTATACAAATTCTAAACGAGGCAAAATCTGAACAAGAATTAGAATTTTATTATAATATTTTAAGACAAGTTCAAAATGGTTTAGAAATTTTAAAAAGAAAATAAGTATAAAAGTAAAAATACTACTACATAAGGTTTAAATTTGTCTATAATTCTAAACAGTTATATGTTTTTAAATAATTTTTGTTTAGTTTATTACCACTTATAAAAAATTTTTCTATCGCTTTTATATATTCGTTATTTTGCTTTCTTTGCTTTATCAGTTCTAAAGTACATACCATATCAGCACATTGCAAGAGTCTATATTTTCCTTGAAAGACATCTTCTTTAAATCTATAATTATTTAAATTTTTAGAAAACGCATTGTGTAAAATCTTGGTTAAGTAATTTTGCCCTTTATCGTAATATACAACTATTTCATCAAACTTATTAAAATAATTGTAATTTGCTGTTACCATTTGTTTTATATAAAGGTCTAATCGATGTTTTATTGCTCGTTTTGAAGAACAATAACCTTTATCACACACAAAAGTTTTATGTTTTATTTTTAATTTACGCATAAACTGAAAAAGATTATGAAATAATTTCCTTCTTTCATTTCCATCTAATTCTAAATATGGTTTTTGTTGTCTTATTAGAGGCATTGTATGTATAGGTATTTCGGAATCAAAATTATTTTCAATTAAAAAACTTTCAAATTCTGTTATAGGTTTATCAATTAAAATTGATTTGTCATGAAATAAGAATGAAACGATATACAAATCTTTTAAATTGTTGTTTTTGTGATTGTTTACCTCAAAAACTCCCGATTCGTCAATAAAAATACCTAATTCACTCATCTTTTTCCTAACTATACAAAAATGGCGAGGAATTCCCCGCCTGTGACAGACCTACAATTCTTAATGAACATTCAGTCTAATATCATTATTTATCATTTTATATTAAAAGTCAATATGTAAAAACATATTAATTTACTTATAAACTAAAAATAATTCAACAAAAATTCAACTTTTTTATTAAAATTCAACAGAATTCAACAAAAGTTATTAGAAATTGCAAAAAGTAAAATGACTAAAACCCTTACGCTGTAAACCTCCACAATAAATTGATAAAATTTATAAAAAGCTATTTTGCTATCTGTTAACCGGTAGGTTGTTGGTTCGAGCCCAACCTGGGGAGTTTTTTCTATTATTAGGGCAAGAATCAGCTTCAAGCCCTTTTTTAATGCCCGTTTCAGAAGTTCGATTGTTAGCATTTTTTTGTGCTAAATTGTACTGATTTTCTACTATTGTTTGGAATATCGGCTTTAGTTTTATATCAAAGTTTTTATCTTTATATGTGATTTCTTCTGAAATAATTTCCATGATTTTTCTTCTTTGTAGCAAATTTCCCTTTAAAAAATAATCATGGGCGTTATCTGTAAAACTAAGCAGTGTATCGGCTTTGTCATAAAATTCTTTATCAAGTTTATCAATTTCTTCCAGTTGAAATTTTGATTTATCTTGAACCTGTATTTATTATCATATAAATCTTTATTTCTGATTAACTTTTAATTTTTTAGCACAATTCAGTATTGCAGAGCTATATACTAAAATGCAGAACCACAGCCTCTTTCAACTTGCTACTTGATTTCCAGAATTAAATAAGGCAGGAAATGAACATTCCTTAATCTACCTACAAACTAAAATTTAGTTTGTACTTGTCCATGAATTTTACTAACTTTACTAATTGATATTATAAATGTTATAAAAGCAAAGATTGTTCCTAAAATTTTGAATAATATGTTTGCAAAGAAATGTTCATATTCATTTTTATAATATTTATTATTTTTTATACTCGAACTAATTAATGATACCTCTTCAAAACATTTATCTTTATAATCGTAATTATATATTTGTTGTCCTTGCAATCTTAAAATGTAACTTCTTGCATAATCTTCAAATGGAATATTATCTTCACGATATGTTTTTTTGAATTCTTCGCAATAAAAATCGTTATTGTTTCCTAACAATACAACTTTTTGAGTGTTTTTGCCAAATATATTCTCATTAACAATTGTACATTTATTATCAATACAAGATAATTCTGTTTTATGTGATGATATAAAAAACAAATAAAATGTAATAGAAATAAAAATGCTTAAAACAATAGCTTTTGAAATCGTTTCATTAGTTACTATAAAATCAGTTTTATTAGAACTACCCATATCGGAGATACTAACATAAATATTTATTGGTGTAAACATACTAGCACCCACCAAATAGCCGCAGAGAAGCCGCTGACGCGAATTTGCAGGTGTGTTTAATTAAATTTCAAACGGTGTGTACAGGGACAAAAAGGGATTTATCGTTACTCCCACAAATTATTAATCGGAACTGTAAACATTCCATTTGACCAAGTCATTGTTCGTTCACCAGTATATAGAATAAGCCCAGTAAATGATTTCTCTTTTGCTAAATTATTTCTAAACCATTCAAGATGTTTAAATGCATCTAATTTTATTTCGGTTCCTGATTTAACTTCTATACCAAATATTTCATCTTCGGTTTCTATAATAAAATCAATTTCCCTTTTTCGGCTATCACGCCAATGGTATAGTGATACATTTCTTTCTAAGTCAACTTGAGGGGCTAATTGATTATATACAAATGTTTCGGTTATCTTGCCAGATTTATCACTATCCTTGTAAACTTCTTTCTCGTTCCAATTTAATATTGAAGACATTAAACCTGTATCACAAGCAAAATATTTAGTTTTATCTTGTGCTGATTCATAATCTCTCTTATACCAAATCGGTAATCCGTCAATTAAGTAGACTCTTTCTAATATATTTAGATATTCATCTAGTGTTATTCTGGAAATTGCAAGTTCTCTTGCTACATCTGATTTTGTAATATATTTTGAGGAATAAGCGTTCATTACGTTAAAAAGCATTCTTAACTTGTTTTGCCTTTTTACATTTGCAACGTATTTTAAGTCATTATCCAAAATCAAATCTGTATAATCAGCGTACCATTCTTTGATATCAGCAGGTTCTAAATGAAGTAACGGTTCTGGAAAACCTCCTTTAAAAGCTAATTCGATAATCTTTCTTTTATCGTAACCGGAATTATTAACAAATTTTTTACTTCTTAAACGGTTCATGAAATTAGGTTCAAGTTCTAAATATTCACCATACGAAAATGGCCTTAGTCTAATTTTCTTTGCTCTGCCTGCAAGAGATTCTTTTACTGATGGTAAACTTTGAATATCAGCAGAACCTGTAATTATATACTGACCATAACGATTATCTTTATCAACAGCCTTTTTAATTGCTGTAATAAGTTTCGGAACTCTTTGTATTTCATCTATAATCATGGTTTCTTTATCATGTTTAATAAAACCATTGGGATCAGCTTGTGCAACATCTTCTTCATCATCTAATGTTACATATTCAAAATTATTAGGCTTAGCAATATCACAAGCTAAAGTTGTTTTTCCACACTGTCTAGCACCAACAAGCATTGTAACACGTCTTGTTTTAAGTGCTTCTTCTATCTTTGTTGTTAGCCATCTTTTCTTTGTCATAATTGGATTATAAAGCATATTTGCAAATTTGTAAAGTATAAGTCTGCAAATTTGTATAAAATAAGTAGGTGATTTTGTATATTATAAATGTGAGTTTCTGTATATGACTAGGTATACTACCGATTGTGGTATTTATATCTCTTATTTGAGCTTCTATTCATCTACAAAAATAAGTTAAAACCTAAGTTTTAATTGAATGCTTTTTCATTTTTTTACTCTTAGGTCTTAATTTGTACTCTTCTTTCATTTTTTCTAAATTATGCTGAAATGCATTGAGTTCAATCACTTGCATATATTTTATAGACGACATTCGTTATTTCTTCGTAAATTTTACTTACAAAAAGTTCCAGCGTCTTTTGACGGGTGGAGTATTTTTTTTATGCCAATAAACAAGAGATGAACAAATTTTGCATAAGACATCGTGAGAGCAAATTTAAAAAAGAATTAGAGTATATCCAATAATATTTGATAGTAAAATTAAACCGTAGCCTATGTAGCGTAAAACTCTTTTATAATCCTCTTTTAGGATTAAATGATTATCTTGATATTGGAAAAAATTACCTATTTTTTCTGCAAAAAATTTTATTTCTTCCTTTGTACTACTTCCTGAAAATGGCTCTATAACACCTTTTTGTGTAAATATTCTCAAGTAAAATTCATTCGCATATTGGATTGGTTCGTCAGTTAAATTAGATTCTTTGTTGCTACTTGTGTTTCGTTGTGAAGTCATGCAACTTTTGTACTCATTCAGGCTGATATTCTTAACCTGTTCAGTTATTGTGCCATCAAAATACGAATTTAATAAAATTAACTTATTCTCGGATTTATTCATTATTAAATATTTTGAATAAGATAAAAATGAAAATACAAAACCAATAAAGGATAAAGACCAAAGAACCATTCTATATTGGCTTGTTGTTAAGATACAAAAAAAGAAAAACTTGACATCTTGTTTTTATTGGAGTATAATCCTATAAATTACAGGATTATATTAAGGTGTTTTATGAAATATATTTATAGAAATTTAACAAAAGATATTAAAGATAATATTAAAACAAGACCTTTAACGTATCTGAATGGAGGAAGACAAGTAGGAAAATCGACCTTGTGTTCTAATTTATCAGAACATATAAAAATGAATCAGATAACATTTGATTCTCCGATTTTACTTGCAGCTGCAAAAAGTGACCCTGCCACTTTCATAGAAAATTTACCAAATGATGTTTTAAATGTAATTGATGAGGTTCAATTAGCTCCAGAAATATTCCCATACTTAAAAATGCAAGTTGATAAAAATAGATTAAATGATAGCAAACAGAAATTTTTATTGACAGGTTCTGCCAATCTTATGGCTTTACCTACGTTATCAGATGCATTAGTTGGTAGAATGTCAGTTTTAACATTGTATCCATTTTCGGCAAGTGAATTTTATCAAACTAATGTATTTTTAATTGACAAATTGTTTAATGTTCCATTAAAAATACAAACATTAAAAAATATAAATATAATAGATGTTATAAAAAATTGTACATACCCAGAAATTGCTACAAATGTATCTATTGACCGTACTAAATGGTTTGATAATTACCTTACAACTATTTTGAATAGAGATGTCAAATCATTGTCTGATTTGAAAAAGCCAGAATTAATGGTTGCTTTGCTATCAGTATTATCAATGCGAGCTGGAGGTTTGTTGAATAATACTTCTATAGCAAATGAAATTGGTGTAGACTACAAAACTTATGAAAAGATGTTAGCTTTTGCAATAAATAGTTTTATGGTGTTTAATGTTAAACCTTGGGCAAAACCAAACAAATTGAACATCAGGTTTGTTAAATCTCCAAAATTTTATTTTACAGATTGTAATTTTCTATCATATATTATGAAAAGAGATATTGAACAACTGTATGAAGATGACAAAAAATCTTTTGGTAATTTATTTGAAAACTTTGTTGCAAGTGAACTCTTAAAACAAGCTAAAATTAATAATATAGAACTTTCTCACTTTAGAACACAGTCTGGTAAAGAAACAGATTTTGTTATGGAGAACTCTAAAGGTGAAATTATTGGAATAGAAGTAAAATCATCAAAAACGTTAGACAAAAAGTTTACATCGGGGCTTATTGAATTACAAAAAATATGTGGTGATACGTTTAAACGAGGTTTTGTAATTTATCTAGGAAACGAAATATTACCACTCTCAAATGATATTTGGGCTGTTCCAATAAATTACTTGTGGGAATAACTACTAAATTATTATACCAAACTTATCCGACTTTTTTAGTTTCTTCTGGGGTGGATTTGAACATTCCGAAGAGTTTTGTCGTTATATCTTTAAACGAAAAATCTTTATCATCGGTTACTTCTATTTCTCTGTCAGTAAGGAAATTAAAGTTATTTGAGTCGAATTTTTTGCCTTCGGTTTCTTTTAAAGTCGCACTAGAAAAATCTACGATTGGTGCGCCATTCGCATCTTTTTTTACAACAGAACCAGTATCACCAGACAAAAGCATTTTTTGCAATTGAGCGGCTTGTTGGGTTGTTAATCCTAAAAAGTTATTATTTGCGTTAAAATCCATAGACGACCTCGAACGAACACACTTTTTCTTATGTGTATTTATACGGTTCAATGCAAAAA
>ERZ808275.414-NODE-414-length-17884-cov-3.816311_pt1 | contig 17884 bp, 18 predicted proteins | sample MGYA00520894_ERZ808275 | MGnify/ENA primary metagenome ERZ808275 (study PRJEB31516, sample SAMN03275598) | gut metagenome | biome: mammalia-associated habitat; material: feces | host: Papio cynocephalus | place: Kenya | collected 2012-08-03 ...
ATTCCTTTCACCTTGGTATGAAAGAGGCGGTATGAAACCTGCTGATGAAAACGATAAACCAGTATTCGTTGGAAGATTTAATATTGGTGCAATTAGCTTACACTTACCAATGATTTATGCTAAAGCTCAAAAAGAAGGTAAAGATTTCTATGAAGTTCTTGATTACTATATGGAAATGATTAGAAACTTACACAAACGTACTTATGATTATCTTGGCGAAATGAGAGCGTCAATTAACCCTCTAGGTTTCTGCGAAGGTGGTTTTTATGGCGGTCACTTAGGTTTACATGACAAAATTAAACCTATCTTAAAATCTTCAACAGCATCATTTGGTATTACAGCATTAAATGAATTGCAAGAATTATACAATGGAAAATCTCTTGTTGAAGACGGTCAATTTGCATTAGAAGTTATGGAATACATCAACAAGAAAGTAAACCAATTCAAAGATGAAGATGGAAACTTGTATGCAATTTATGGTACTCCAGCAGAAAATCTTTGCGGTTTACAAGTTAAACAATTCCGTAAAAAATATGGTGTAGTTGAAAAAGTTTCAGACAGAGGTTATGTTTCAAACAGTTTCCACTGTCATGTTACAGAAAAAATTGGACCTTTAGAAAAACAAGATTTGGAAGGTCGTTTCTGGGAATTGATGAACGGTGGTAAAATTCAATACGTAAAATATCCAATCTCTTATAACACAAAAGCAATCGAAACTTTGATTAAAAGAGCAATGGATAAAGGTTTCTATGAAGGTGTAAACCTATCACTTTCATACTGTGATGATTGCGGTCACCAAGAATTGAATATGGATGTATGTCCAAAATGCGGTAGCAAAAACCTAACAAAAATTGATAGAATGAACGGCTACTTGTCATATTCAAGAGTTAAAGGTGATACTCGCTTGAACGAAGCAAAAATGGAAGAAATCAAAGATAGAGTAAGTATGTAATAGAATTTTCGGTAGGGCGCAGTGTGAACGTAAGTGAACCCAGCCCATCTGAGCAAATAGCCTTTTGGAGAGCAAATTTGAGCAAAGCGAAAATTGAAAGCAAAAATAATAAGGCTATGCAAACCCGAATAATTCTATATGGCTCTAGACTTCCCGTTAAACGCAAGAGAACAGGACAGTAAGTAATATTAATGGGTTTTGATTTTTAATCAAAGCCCATAATTATAAAATATAGTATTTGTATAGGATTTGGAAAGAGATTAATGAATTACCACAATATTACAAAGGAAGATATGCTTAACGGTGACGGATTGAGAACCGTGCTTTGGGTTGCAGGTTGTAACCATAAGTGTAAAGGTTGTCAAAATCCGATTACTTGGGATGAAAAAGGTGGATTACCTTTTGATAAAGAGGCAGAAGATGAATTATTTGAAGCTTTAAAAGTTCCAAGTATTTCAGGCATAACTTTTAGTGGTGGAGATCCTTTATTCCCAAATAACCGTTCAGAAATCTTTAGATTGATTAAAAAGATAAAATCAGAACTTCCAGAAAAGACTATATGGCTTTATACGGGCTATTCTTGGGAAGATGTTTGTGATTTAGACGGAATAAAAGATATTGATGTTTTAATTGATGGCGAGTTCGTTCAAAAGTTGAATGATAACAATTTACACTGGGTTGGAAGTTCAAATCAACGTGTAATAGATGTTAAAAAATCGACTCGTGACAGTGTTATTTTACATGTGTAAATGAGAGTAAAAAGGCTTGAAAGTCCTTATTGCAAAAGAATATGGGCTCGATATTGACGTCCGTTAATTGTTAACAAATGTTAAATAAAAGAAGAAAAAAATAAACTTATCTTAACATTACTTCACAAAAGGGTTGAAATTTTTATATAAATCTGATATACTAAAGATATACAAATTATATACTTCGTTTTGCAAGTTAAGAGGTCTTGCATAAGAAATTTTTAAAAGTCTGTTTTTAATTTATTAATTACCACCACAAAAAAGAGAAAGTACGAAGAAGATTCGTGCAGCTTAGTTCGTCTGTTAAAAATTATGTTTTAATGGCTTACTTTGTCATGCAAAAATGTTGATTTTTTGAAAATCGTCGTTATAAATAAAATAAAAATTAAAATCGAGAGAATAAAATGAGAGTTGAATATTAGAATGAGGAGAGATGCTTATGAAAAATTGTCCTGTTGAAATGAAAAAAAGTTTTACAAACCCTGCAAAATCAGAAGTTTTAGCTAGCGATAATGATACAACTTTATCATTATATGTTAGAGAATTAGCTTCAATCAAATCATTATCACCTTTAGAAGAAAAAGCAGTTGCAAAAAGAGCTCAAGAAGGCGATAAAGAAGCTAAAAAACAATTAGTTCAAGCTAACTTAAAATTAGTTATTACAATTGCTAAAAAAGCAATTCATATGTCTAGCTTACCTTTAATTGATTTAATCCAAGAAGGCAACTTAGGTTTGATGATTGCTGCAGAAAAATTTAATTACAAATTAGGCTACAAATTCTCAACTTATGCAAGCTGGTGGATTAAACAATCTATGTTCAAAGCTATTTCTGAACAAGGTCACTGCATGAAAATTCCTGTATACATCCAAGAAACATTATCAAAATTCTCTAAAATCAAATCAGAAATGGAAAGAGAATACAATTGCCAAGTAAGAACTCAAGATGTAGCAGAAAAAATGAACATTTCTGCTGACAAAATTGATACATACTTAGCTGCATATTCAAAATCAGTTTCATTAGAAGGTGGTTTTGAAAACGATAACGGTAAAGAAACTTCATTAGCTGATATTTTGGCAGATGACAGAGCAAGCGTACATTCAGCAGTTGAATATGAAGGCTTGAAAAATGATATCGAAATGGTTGTTTCAACATTAAAAGAACGTGAACAAGAAGTTGTAAAAATGCGCTATGGCTTAGGCAACATGGCAAAAAGAACTTTAGAAGAAATTGGTAACATTTATGGCGTTACAAAAGAATGCATTAGACAAACTGAATTAAGAGCATTGAAAAAAATGAAAGCTCAAGGTCAAGACGTTTTAGCTTGCTATATTGATTAATTGACTTTTCGGAAGGGCGCCGTGTGAGCGAAAGCGAACCCAGCCCGAAAGGTGGAGCAGGACGTTACTCCTGCGACAACCCGAATAAGTCAAGCTATGATTAGACTTTTCGTAAATATAGCAAAAATACACCGTATCTGTTAATAAATAAAATGCACTCATTCAATATTCAACAAACAATTCAACATTCAACATAAGCGAGAGAGAACAACGAGAAAAGAGAAAGAAAATAAGGTTAAAATGTAGCGGGCGATGATGAAATCATCGCCCGCCTTTTTTCGTACATAGAAGAAATAACAAATAATATATACTAATAATTTGAGAAGTTAATTATACGAGTCCTTCTTTTACAGCCTTAACGGCAGCTTGAACGCGGTCACTTACGCACATCTTTTGTAGGATTGAGCATACATGGGCTTTTGCCGTGTGAACTGAAACGATTAGTTCTTTAGCGATTTCAGTGTTACTTTTGCCCATAACTAAGTGTTTTAATACTTCAAATTCTCTTTCTGTTAGTGGAACTCGTCCTTCTTGTGACATAGAGTTTGAAAGAACTCTAGTGCTTTCGACTTTTGGAAAGGAATTTAGTGCCATTTGAGCTACCTCTGGGTCAAGCCAACAAACACCTTTTGCAACATCTCTAACCACGTCAGCAAGTTTTGTTGGGTCAATATCTTTTAAGCAATAAGCTGTTGCTCCAGAAGTTAATGCTGCGAGGACTTCTTCTTCTCTATCGTGAGAAGTTAGAGCTATAACTTTAATTTTAGGATTAATTTCTTTAACTTTAACGGTCGCCTCGATGCCATTCATTTTTGGTAGACCTAGGTCCATTAGAACGACATCTGGGTTATGTTTTCTTATAGTATCTAAACCTTCAAATGCATCTTCGCATTCGCCGATTACTTCAATGTCAGGATTGGCATTTAGTGCGCATCTCAAGCCAACTCTTGTTAGTTTGAAATCTTCAATAATAACTACTGATATTGTTTTTGTTTGGGGTAATGACATTGTAACTCTCCTTTTCTTATTACAATTCTATTAAATGACATTTTCTTTCATTTTGTAATTAACCACCCGTCTAGTATTATGTTAGCTAGGTGACTAATGTTTTGATTGAAAGGGCTTAATATCATCAGACTAAAGCATATAGGTAGTAATATTTTTAGAGGATTTGTCTATGTCGGTAAAAACATGTTCTTGATTAAAAATTTTTTCTATTATAAAATTAAAAACGAAAGAAATATGAGGTTTTAAAATGGATCAAATTATTAGAGTTGCATGGGATTTAAACGAAAATACAGAAAATAGATACCAATTAGTGTATGAAATTGCTGAATTGGCTAAAAAATTAGTAGATGAAAACCAAGCAAGAAAAGCTAGAGAAGATGCTTTTGGCTTTGATGAATACAATAACTTTGATAACTCTTATAAAAAAGAAAATCCGGTAGAACACGCAATTATGGTAAAAGCGTCTGAAGCCGATGATAATAGACTTGTTGGTTAATACCGCAAGATAGTGTTTATTATTTATTTAGGAGATTTTGATAGATGCAATTAAAAGAAACAGTTGATTATATCAACGAAAAAACAAACAACTTTGCACCTGAAATTGCAATCGTTTTAGGTTCAGGTTTAGGTGATTTTGCAGATGATTTCTGTGATATCGCATTGTCATACAAAGATATCCCTGGATTTGAAGCTTCAACAGTAAAAGGTCACAAAGGTCAATTGGTATTTGCGACAGTTGCTGGTAAAAAAGTTGTAATGATGCAAGGTCGTTTCCACTATTATGAAGGACACCCAATTCAAAAAGTTGTATATCCAGTAAAAGTGTTCAAAAAATTAGGCGTAAAAACTTTAATCGTAACAAACGCTGCTGGTGGTATCAATAGAACTTTTAATGCATCAGATTTAATGTTAATTACAGACCATATCAACTTCATGCACGTAAATCCATTAATTGGACCAAACGATGAAGAATTAGGACCAAGATTCCCAGATATGACAGAAGTTTACAAAAAAGACTTGCAAGAAATTGCAATGTCTGCAGCTAAAAAATTAGACATCAATTTGAAAAAAGGTGTTTATATGGCTCTTACAGGTCCTAACTACGAAACTCCATCTGAAACAAAAATGGTTGAAATGTTAGGTGCTGATGCTGTAGGTATGTCAACAGTTCCAGAAGCTATGGTTGCTAACTACTGTGGTATGAAGGTTCTAGGTATTAGCTGTATTTCTAACGCTGCGGCTGGTATTACAGGTGAAGTTCTTTCTCACCAAGAAGTTATCGAAGCTGCAAATGCAGTAAAAGGTAAATTCAAATCATTGTTATTTGAATGTGTTAAAGCAATGTAGTCTTTGAAAATAATTTGTTTAAAGCGACGGCGGAGCGAAGCTCCGCCGTCGCTTTTTGGTTTTGTCCTATCACTCTGCTGAATAAACGATTGATAATCGTTTATGAGAGGCTTGTTGCGGTATCTTTAAATTTGCCATTAAGTTATAAATTATATTTACTTATGTAAAGAATTGGAATTTTAGTCTAGAATTTCATTCTGAGTTGGAATAATATTCTAGTATGATTAATATGAACCAAAAAGTTGATGAATTTAAGAAAAATTTGATATTGGATACTGCAAGTGAGTATTTCAAAAATTTGGGTTATGAAAAGACTCAGATTGACAAAATTTCTAAAGACTTGAGTATTGGTGTAGGTACTATTTATGGTTACTTTAAATCTAAAGAAGGTTTATTTTTAGCTTGGTTGCAGTTTGTAATTGATAAAGCGTATGCCGAAATTAAAGAACATTGCGCTGATTCGGTTACTCCAGTTGAAAAGTTAAAAATGATTGTCGATTATAAGATTAAATATTTTGAAAAGAATAAAACAACAATCAAAGGGTATATGCAAAATAACCAATTCTTTTTACGTGGTATTTCAAGACGTAAAGAACACCCTATGGCAAGAGTTTACCAATATTGTGCAGATATTATAAAAGATTTGAAACAAATGGATGACAACGAAGCCTACCTTTTGGCAACAATTTTTGACGGTATAATTAACTGTTATATAGAAAATTCTTTTGAAGAAGATAATTTATCACTAAAAAAAGACGAAATAGTAGAAAGATTTTTACGATTGGTTGGAGTGTAATGAAAAAGATTTTAAGTTTATTTTTTATAGCTGGAATGTTATTTATGCAACCCGCATTTAGCGCAGAAGTTAAAAAGGGTGGTATTCAACGCGTAGATTTAACTTTTGAACAAGCTTATGAATTGATGCTTGATAATAATAACAAATTGAAGGCTTATAATGAATTAATTAAACAAATGAAGTATGAGAAACGTTCTGCATTAGGACAATTTTCACCAAAAGTAGGTTTGAATGCCTCATATATTCATTTTAATCACGATTTGACATTAACTTCAAATGGTTCAATGACTATGGCTGGTCACCCAATTACATTTGGTGCTCAAACTTTAATTCAAGATAAAAATGTATTTACAGCAGGTGGTGCAGTTGTTTGGAATATCTTTACAGGTGGTAAATTGTTATCAAATCATGCAGCAGCAAGGGCTAAATTAGAAGCTTCTAATGAAAAATACAGAGAAGTTCAAGATGATTTAACTTTAGAACTTGTGAAACGCTATTATGGTTTGAGAATGGCAAGAGATGTTGTTGAAGTTAGAAAACAAGTTGCAGATGGCATTGGTCAGCACTTGAAGGATGCAAAATTATTAGAAAAAGAAGGTATAATTTCAAAATCAGAACGCTTACATGCAGAAGTTGCCTATGCAGATGCAATGCGTGATTACAAAGCATCATTGAGAGATGCAAATGTAATTGAAGAAGGCTTAAAAACATTGATTAAGGCGCAAGATGCGAATTTGAAAGATGTTTATATTCAACCAAATTCTTTGTTGTTTGTGTATGATGACAGTTCAATTGATGTCGTTGCAATGAAGGAAAATGTTAAAGCAAACAACCCTCAATTAAAACAATTGAGAGCAAAGAAAAAAGCTTTGAACGCAAAATATCACGCAAAAATGGCTAATTATTCACCAACATTAACTCTTTTTGCTTATGATGTAGCTGCCGCAAGTCACTTATCAGAAGCATTCCCAAGAGCTGCAATTGGTGGTACTGCAAATTGGTTATTGTTTGATGGTTTTTCAAGACTAAATGATGTTAAAGCTGCGAATTGCGAAAGAAAAATGGTGGATTTTGAAATCTCAGATGCTGAATACAACCTTGAAAGTCTTGTTGTAAAACAGTATCAAGAATTGATGAAATATAAAGAACAATATGACAGTTCTTCGAAATCAATAGAAAATGCGCAAGAAGCTTTAAGAACTTCATCTTTAGCATTTAAAGAAGGGTTTGGAACATCTTTACAGGTTACGGATGCTCAAATGATGTTGTCAAAAGTTAAAATTGAACGATTAAATTCAATTTACAACTATGATGTAACTTTAGCAGATTTATTAAAAACAAATGGTGACACAAAAGCTATTTTGAATTATGTGTCAAATTCTAAAACAGAAAAATTTTAAGTGAGGATAATATGAATAAAAAAGCAATTACAGGAATCTTTTTTGTAGCAGTAATTTTAGCTGTAGTAGGTTGCGTTTATGCGTTTATGCAAGCAAATACAATGTTATTACAGGGTGAAGTTGATGTTAAAACGGTAGATTTAGCATCAAAAATTACAGGTCGTATAGAAAAAATTAATTATAAAAAAGGCGATAGAGTTAAAAAGGGTGATGTTTTGATTGCTCTTGATACTCCAGAAATTAACGCAAAAGCTGCTCAAGTTGATGCTACCGTTCAATTAGCTTTGGCTCAACAAGAAAAAGTTAATAACGGTGCTAGAAATGAGCAAATTAGTATGGCAAAAGCTTCTAGGGATTTGGCAAAAAAAACTTTTGACCGATTAAATAGATTGCACGATGAAGGTGTAATACCGACTCAAAAACTTGACGAAGCAAGAGCGAAATATCAAGCTGCACAAGATAATTACAATATGTTAGTGACAGGTAGTAGAGTCGAAGACAAACTTTCTGCTGCAGCAAATGTGAAACGTGCTATGGGTGCAAATGATGAAGTTCAATCTTACTTAAAAGAAAATACAATTGTTGCTCCAATTGACGGTGTAATCACAGAAATTAACGTAGAAGAAGGCGAATTAGTCGGTGCTGGTTATCCAATAGTTACTATCGTTGATGATAACGACTGTTGGGTTGTGTTTAATTTAAGAGAAGACTTATTGTCTAAAATTAAAGACGGCACAGAATTTAACGTTAAAATTCCAGCAATGGGCAAAGAACCAGTGAAAGTTAGAGTAAATTATATCTCAGTAATGGGTGATTTTGCTAATTGGCGTGCTACAAAAGCAAAAGGTGACTTTGATATGAAAACTTTTGAAGTTCGTGCTGTTCCTGTTGAAAAAGTAGAAGGCTTACGTGCTGGCATGAGTGCTGTTTTTGATTGGAAGAAACTTAAATAATGTCATTAAAAAGTGTTGTAAAACGAGAAATAAAGCGAATTTATAGAGAGCCGTTGTTCTGGACGGTGGCTTTTATAATGCCTTTGGCAATGTGTCTGATAATCTGCTTGATTTTTTCAAAAGGTTCTCCAACAGATATGCCGATAGCTGTTTTAAATGACGACAATTCCTCTTTTTCAAGAATGTTTGTAAGGGATTTAGAAGCTTTACCTTCTTGTTCAGTAAAATATAATGTGACAAGCCTTGAAGAAGGTCGTCAATTGCTTACAGAAGGCAAGGTATATGCGTTTGTTGCTATTCCTCGTGATTTTCAACGTGATATTTATAGATTAAAACAACCAAAACTTTTATTTTACTACAATAACCAAAGAATTTTGATTGGTGGGATTATATCAAAAGACGTGACAATGCTTGTTCAAACAATGATGGTAGGGCTTGATGCGACAATTCGTTCTAAGCGAGGTTTGCCAATGGACGAGGCCATTAAACAGGCTAATTTAATTAGGGTTAATGAACATGTACGCTCAAATCCTTATTTTAACTACCAATATTTCCTATCAATAGTTGCGTTTGGACATATCTTACAAATTCATTTAATTTTAACAATGTTGTGGGCGTTGGGTACAGAATTTAAGTATGGTACAACAAAGGAATGGCTAAAGAGTGCCGATAATTCAATAATTAAAGCGTATTTCGGTAAATTAATTCCTTATTTTGCAATATTTATAATGCTTTTTGCAATTTTATTCGGTACATATTTTATAATAATGGGAATCCCGTACACAGGTGATTGGTTTATGGGTATTTTATCAACATTATTGTTCATATTTGCTTGTTGTTGCGTATCAATTATTTTTATTTCAATCAATGGTAATTTTAGATACGGATTGAGCAATGCAGCATTCTATGTAGCAATGGGCTTTGCTTTTGCTGGTGTAACTTATCCTGTAATGGTTATGCCGTGGATTGCAAAGGCTTACAGCGCGACTTTGCCATTAAGTTATTGGGTTCAAGTGATGATTGACCAATCTTTAAGACAAATACCAATTATTTATGACTTTAAACATATAAATTCAATGCTAATTTTGTCTGCAATAGGCCTGTTAGCGCTGATTAGACTTAAAAAATTAGCTATGGATGAAAAAAGGTGGTATCAATCATGATGAAAAAATTAATTGATATCATAAAAGATGAATTTGATTTGTTCCGCAAAGAATCAGGCGCAATGCTAATTATGATTATTGGTGTTGTTGCATATTCTATCTTTTATATGTTGCCTTATTCGTCTGAGATTATCAAAGAAGCACCTATTGGTGTGGTGGATTTTGATGGAACAAAAATGTCACATGAATTTATACGTAATCTAAACGCTACAGATTCTGTGGATATTGTTTCTCGTCCAGTAAGCATTGATGAGGCTAAACATCAATTTTACAAAGGTGAAATTAAAGGGTATGTAATTGTTCCTAGAGATTTTCAAAAAGAAATAAAAAGAGGTTCTCAAGCTGTTGTTTCAACCTATGCAGACTCAAGTTATTTGATTATTTATAAAACGATTTATTCAGCCGTTGTTCAAACTGCTGTAAATTACGGTGCAAAAATTGAAGTTGGTAAACTTCTAAAAAAAGGTATGTCAAAAGATGTTGCAATGACAGTAAAACAGCCTTTTGAATTTGTACAAGTCCCACTTTATAACCCTGCGGGAGGTTATGAAACTTATGTTTATCCAGTAATTTTGATTTTAATTCTTCACCAAACTCTTGTGGTCGGTATTGGTTTAATGCAAGGTACAAGACACGAATTAAAAGAAAATTATTGTAAAAAAGAAGAGGATATTCCAATTACTTTATTCGGAAGGTGTACAGCTTATGTCTTGCTATATATGTTTTATTCAATCTTCTATTTTCTGATATATCCAGCAATTGGCAAATATCCTATGTCGTATAACCTTTTGCCATTGATATTAATACTTATTCCAATGTTTTATGGTGCAGGATTTTTCTCTCATACAATTTCTTACTACTTCAAAAAGAGAGAATCTTCTTTGTTGATATTAGTTGTAACTTCTTTGATATTTATCTTTCTTCCAGGATTAATTTGGCCAAAAGAAGCTATACCTCAATGGCTAAATATCGTTGCATATTTTATTCCTGCAACTTGCGGGGTAGATGGAATTATCAAGGTTAACCAAATGAACGCAACTTTCTGGAACGTAAGATACGATTTCTTATGGCTAATCTTCCTTTGCTGGTTGTATTTTGTTTCATCAATTTACGTAATCAAAAAGAAATTTCATAAAGACGATTTAGACAAAAATAATTAATGTTCTTTGTAATAATATGTTAGCTCTGTATTAAGGTCTAATTTTTTGCTATCTTTTTTGAAAATTCCAAGTTTTATGCCCATTTTTGCTAGTCTATAAAGCAAACTTACACCTAAAACACCAAAGCCGTATTTGCAAGAGCGCATAAAGTTTATAGAAGAAGCTTCTTTAAAATATTTTGTAGGACAAGAAATTTCACCGATATTGTATTTATTAAATAATAATAGAGCTAAAATTTCGTTGTCAAAAATAAAATCGTCATTGCAACTTGCAAGTGGTAATTTTTCCAAAACTTCTCTCGTAAACCCTCTGAAACCAGTGTGATATTCAGATAATTTTTCACCTAAAAATAAATTTTCAAAACTTGTTAAAAATTTGTTTGCTATGAATTTGTACAAAGGCATTCCACCTTTAAGAGCAGAATTTCCAAGCATACGTGATGCCATAACTGCATCATATTGCTCAAATGCCATCATAGAAACCATTGCAGGAATAAGTTTTGGTGTATATTGGTAATCTGGGTGTAACATAACAACAATGTCCGCTCCAGCCTTTAATGCCGCTAGATAACAAGACTTTTGATTGCCCCCATAACCTTTGTTTTTTTTGTGTACAATTGTTGTTATATTTAAAGATTTAGACAGCTCTTTAGTGTTATCTAAAGAGCTGTCGTCTACTAAAATAATTTCGTCAACAAATTCTCGGTAAATTTCATCGTATGTTTGTTTTAAGGTATGTTCTGCGTTGTAAGCAGGCATGATAACAACAATTTTTTTACCGTTAAGCATGACTTCCTATTCTTCTGGCATTGCTTCAACAACTTCGATTTCTTCTTCATCGTTGTTGTCAACATTTTCCATTCTGATAGATGCTTTGTTTGAAGATAAAGCTTTGTCTTTTACTTTTTGAACTTGTCTTAATAATTTATCAGATAATAAGTCGATGCTAGCATACATAGATTCAGCAGATTCTTCTAAATGAATTTTAACTTTGTCTAAGTTGCATCTAACTTCTGCGATGTGTTTTTCAGCAGCAGCAGGATTTTTGATAACTGATAAAATTACTTCAATACCTTGAATTTGGTCGTAGTGTGTAGCTACTTTACCAATTTTTTCCTTTACATAAGCTTTGATAGCTTCTGTGATTTCGATGTTTCGTCCGTTTACGTGTATACGCATTATTAAGCCTCCAATGTTAGTTTTATAGATAGAATACTAGAAACAAAAATTAAAATCAATTAATCAATAATGTATTGTTAACATAATTAATCAGAAATGATTTGTTGTAGTTCAACGTTTGGAGTACCTAACACTCTCACTAATTCTAAAACAGAAGCCTTCATTTGGCATTTTTGAGATGAGCCAGAGAAGAAATCTTTGTAGAAACAACCTTCGCAATTGCAACCACGTTTGTAACAATCTAATGCTGTTGGTGTCCATCTTCTAACGGCTACAGCTCGTCCCATATCACGACTTCTAAACACTATGTATTTCCTCCAAGTATTATTTTTAATTTGATTATGAAATATATTTTGCTAGGCGTAGACTGATTGTCATGCCCAACTACTACCCACAAAGCAATGTTTACTTGCTTTATATACATTGTAAAATTTCAAAGCGTTTTTGCAAGGGCATTTTAGCCCTATTTTCACATTTCGCAACATATACCTTGAACATGCATATTCGCTGAATTGTAGGTATATCAATAAGCATGACTTTTGCGCTATGACATGATTAGCGCCTACAAAAACATGGAAACCCATGATTGGCGCATGTTTTCATGTTTTGGTTTTTGATTAAGAAATGTAAATTATTTCCAAAACCCATGCCTATTTCAGCCTTATTTGGCATGGTCTGCTTAATTATCTTCTTGAACTTAAAGTTTTTTTAAGATATATTAAAAATATAAGTAGCAATATATAAATAGCAAAGGAAGAATATTTTGGATAACGGTTTTATTGAAAACGGATTTATTGTGAACTTAAGCAATGCCAAAAATGCGGCAGAAGTTATTTATGAATTAAGTTCTATCTTAGAAATGCCTGAAGCAAAAGGCAAAAAGATTTGTTTAAAATTAGAAGGTATTGATTTGACTCAATCTCAACTATTGAGCATTAGAGCGTTAATTGAATCTATGGATTCAACTTTAGAATTTGTTGATTCTTCTTCTGATGTTACAAAAGAATCAGCAGGTGCGTTAGAAATTCAAATTTCTGAATTGAAAAATGAAGTTGAAATTCCAAAAATTGAGCCAACTCAAGAAGAATTGGAAGCTTTAACGAAGAAACCAGATTTGTTCAGTGGAAGTGATCATGATTTAGCTTTCCAAGAGCTTGCACAAGAAGAAGGTATCCTTAAAGAGGATGAAATGAAAACTTATGCAACAATGGACGAAGATGAAGTTCCAAACTTTGAAGACAAAGAAGATGATGAAGATATTGAAAAGTTACCAACTTTATACTTGCATCAAACTCTTCGCTCAGGTCAAACAATTACATCAGATGGAAACATTGTTGTAATTGGTGATGCAAATCCAGGTAGTGAAATTATTGCAAGAGGCGATGTTACTGTATGGGGTGTTTTGGGCGGTATTGCTCAAGCAGGTTCTCACGGTAACGTTAATGCAAGAATTAGAGCATTGAAAATGAACGCAATTCAATTAAGAATTGCAAACTGCTATGCAAGACGTGTGAATACAGAAAATATACCATTTGTTCAAAAATCACCTTCATTCACACCTGAAGAAGCTTATATTGATGGAAAATCAATTGTTATAACTACAACATACGAAAGTAAGGAGAAATAATGACAGGTAGAGTAATCGTAATTACGTCTGGTAAAGGCGGTGTAGGAAAAACAACTACCACAGCAAACATTGGTACAGCTTTAGCAAAAGCTGGCAATAAGGTTGTTCTAATTGATACAGATTTAGGATTAAGAAACTTAGATTTGTTATTGGGCTTAGAAAACAGAATTGTTTACACTATTGTTGATGTTGTTGAAGAACGTTGCAAATTGAAACAAGCGTTGGTTAAAGATAAGAAAAATCCTAACTTATGTCTTTTAGCAGCAGCTCAAACTAGAGATAAAACAGCTATTACAGGTGAACAATTAAAGAAAATTTGTGAAGAATTGAAAGAAGATAATGATTTTATTATTGTTGACTGTCCAGCAGGTCTTGAACAAGGTTTTGAAAATGCTACTGCAGGTGCTACAGAAGCAATCGTTGTTGCAACTCCTGAAATGTCAGCAGTTCGTGATGCAGATAGAATTATTGGTCTTTTAGAATCAAAAGAACATATTGAAAAATATAACTTGTTATTAAACAGAGTTCGTCCTAATTTGATTAAGACAAATGATATGATGAGCGTTGAAGATGTTGTTGAAATCCTTTCTTGTGAATTAATCGGTATTATTCCAGAAGATACAGGAATTATCACATCAACAAACAAAGGTGAACCAATCGTTAATGATGACAAATCTTTAGCGGGTCAAGCTTATCAAAACGTTGCGAAAAGAATTATGGGTGAAACTGTTGAATTTTTGAATATTGATGAACCTCAAGATTTGATTTCAAAAATAAAGGCTTTCTTTCAAAACCTTTTTGCAAAAAAGGAGCAGTAGACAATGAAAGAGATATTTGCAGATTTATACAATAAAGTTGTGGACTTTTTCACAAAAACTGAAGAAAAAGAAGAATCTAAAAATGTTGCAAGAAACCGTTTGAAATTGGTTTTGATGCAAGATAGAACAAACTTGAATCCAAGATTATTAGAACGTTTAAGAGGCGAAATGATTGACCTTCTTTCAAAATACGTCGTAATGGATAAAGAGTTATTAGAACTAAACTTCACACCAGAAGATGACCAATTGGCATTAATGCTTTCAATTCCTGTTGTTAGAGCTAAAGACGAAGACGAAATTGAAGAAGCAATCAAAGCTGAAGAAGCTGAAAAAGAAAGAATTGCAAAGTTGGTTGAAAAAGCAGAAGAATTAGATGAAGATTCTGATGAAGACGATGAGGATGAAGAAGAAGTTGAATTTGAAGAAGAAATCGAAGTTGAAGTAGAAGCAAACGACGACAACGATGATGAAGATACTTCAAATGAAGATGAAAAAGAAAAATCTTCAGAAGAAAAGTCAGAGGAATCTGAAAAAACTAAAAAGAAAAAGAAGAAAAAAAATAAAAAGAAAAAACAACAAGAAACTTCTGAATCTCAAGAACAACAAGAAAAAGTTGAAGAAGAGGTAAAAGAAGAAGAAAAATCAGAAGAATCTGAAACTCCAGAGGATACTGAAAAAACGGATGATGAAAAAGAAGTTAAAGAAGAAACTTCAGAAGAATAAAAAAGTCTAATAAAAGCGCCGAGATGTGAAACATCTCGGCGCTTTTATTATTAGAATTTAATACTTAAATACCGCTAATCAAAATATTAATATCGACATTAAGAGCTTTTGCAATTTCTATAATGTTCAGAATAGAAGTGTTTTGCTTACCAGTTTCAATAAGGCTAATTGTTGGTATTGAAATATTTGTCATTTCAGCCAATTGCTCTTGAGAAAGGTTCTTTTTCAGTCTTTCAGCTTTGATATTAATTCCGATAAGTTTCAACTGTTCGTTTACCATAATAAGAATATTTTAATATATTGCGCAAAAATCTTCTATTAAGAAAACTACGTTTAAATATAGGATAGTATATATATTAAGGGTATAGCTAATAAAAAGACGGATTTTGAATATAATTCAAAATCCGTCTTTTGTACGTTTATATTAAAAACTATTTAACGTATTCTTCTTTATCAGCATTAGCTGGTTTTTTATTTGTAACGTACCAAGTTACAGGTTCTTCGTTAGACTCAGGAGCGATAGGTCCTTTTTTACCGTATTTAACTGGTTGTTCTTCTAATGGTAAGTTTTTACCGTAAGAGTTTACGTCACAAACAGATGCTGAATCATAATATTCTAAGAATTTATCATAATCGATATCAGCGTTGTAAGATGTGTTCCAAGGGTTTGTGCATCTTACTTTTAATTCGCCATTTTTGCCAACTTGTGGTTCAAGAGTGTAAGCGTGGAAACCGTAAACACCAGCAGCTTCAGCTACAGGGTTTTCAGTTCTACCGCCAGATGCACGAGTACCACCTGTCATGATGTAATCTTCGTTGAAGTTTGGTTTCATCATCATATCTTTAACTTTGTCAGCTTCAAAGTTTAAGTTCCATTGTCTAAATCCGCCGAAACCGAATCTTTGTAATACTTCAAAGTTATATCCACCAAGTGAGCCTCTGTAGAAATCTGCTGCACGTTGGAATTTATCTTCTTTGTTATCAGGGTCTTTCTTTAAGTCTGTGAATACTAAACCGTTTTTATCTTCTTCATAGAAAATGTTGTAGAAGTTATCATCACGGCAAACAACGATTGTTCTGTTTGGATCAGCTTTAGCTTTGTTATAATCAGCTAATCTTTGTTTGTGACCTTTGATAGATTCCATTAATTCAGGTTTTTTAGCTGCTGGAGTTTTTTCTAATTCTTTTTCTTTAGCTTCAATTCTTTCGTTCATGATTTTTTTGAACATAGTGTCAGCTTTGTTAACAGAATCAAGACCATAAGCATCTTCTAATAATCTGATACCTGTAGAACCTGCAAGGCTATATTTTTCAACGCGGTCTTTTGGAAGTTCTGCGTCTTTGTATTTGTATTCGCCGAAACCGTTTTTAAACTTAACAGTTACGTCTTTGCCATCTTGGTTGAAAGCTTCGTAAACTGCAACTCTAGCTTTAGGGTTGTTCATCAAAGTGCCTAAAGTTGAAACTAAGTAGCAATCACCGATGCTTCTTTGTTGTGTAGTGAATCTTTTAGCTGGTGGGAACAATTTAACGAACATATCTTTGTCCATGTTTAATTGTCTTGATTCTTTGTCGTTAGCTTTAACGTAGATTTTGTCTTCTTTATCTACTTTAAATACGTCACCAACTTTAACATTTTTGTGACCTTCAGCTTTTGATTTAACTGTAGGGACATATACGTCGTTCACGTTTTTGCCAGCTTTTTTAGCTTCGTAAACCATATCAATATCTTTTGCAAGATTTTCGTTCATTTTACCAGTTGCCCAATAGCACTTAACTGTTGATGGTTCAAGGTCGCCATCAGCTATCAAAGAAAGTTGCATTTGAACGTTAGCAGCTTCTTTAGTGCCACTACACATAACTTTTTTAACGTTATCTCTGTCTTCACCTTTCAAAGCTTTGTTAGCAGGGTGATTTTCTAAGAATTTTTCTGCAGTTTCTGGGGTATATTTTGTTGGTTCAGGACGTGAAACTTTTACGCCTGACATTACTTGCATAAGTTGTGCACTAGGCATTGGAACTTTTTGCATAGGGTTTGTGCTAACTGCTGGAGTTTGTTTTTTTTCAGCTTTTTGAGTGTTCTTAATTCCTGTAAATGCTACTGCTGATACTTTGTTTACTTGCATACCTTACCTTCCTAAGTTAAAAAATTTCTATGTCGCATGAAAGTTTGATGAATGTAAAAAATTGCTAAATATAATTTCTTTGTTAAGTAAAATTTACAATCGCCTAACCAAATAACCTTTTAACTTTCACACATAACATGTTGATTATAGCATTTTTATTGGGGTTTGTATACAAATTATATACAAATGTTAAGATTGTAGTAGAAGAGGATTCGGTAAGGCGTTATGTTTAATACTCTTTAATAACTGTTGCTTAAATTCTTTGTGTTACAATGCAAAACAAATGTGAAAACAAAAAATACCGATAAAATAAGTCTAGTAATATTTTTCATGATTTGTATTGTAGCATAAAATAAAGAAGCGCGAGGTTGAAAACCTCGCGCTTCTTTATTTATTTCACACACACCTTTTAACCTAATTGTCACCCTGAATTTTTCGACAAAGTGAACAAAGCGAAAACTTGAGTTTTGTCTTAACCCTTATAGTCCTTCTACGCAGCCAATCTATTTTGGGTAATTGGCGAAGTAGAATATCTGGCTGTTCTT
>ERZ808275.418-NODE-418-length-17765-cov-22.341558_pt1 | contig 17765 bp, 17 predicted proteins | sample MGYA00520894_ERZ808275 | MGnify/ENA primary metagenome ERZ808275 (study PRJEB31516, sample SAMN03275598) | gut metagenome | biome: mammalia-associated habitat; material: feces | host: Papio cynocephalus | place: Kenya | collected 2012-08-03 ...
TTTAAAGATAAACCAAACCCAATAAAAAAGTCCTTTATCGTTCATAAAGACTCCTATAAAAAGTCAAGTTTTTATAACTGTAAAAAAAACGCTTTCAGCGAATTTGCAATTTATTCAGATGGTTGTGCTCGCACTTCGTTTGCATTGGTCTGGGTTGCTACGCAACTTTAACTGTTCTTATCGCACAAAATCTTCACAAATTGCAACTTCGCTTGCGCTTTTATTTAAGGTTTATACGAACCTTAAAAATGGCTGAATCAAGGTTTTGAACTTAAGCGCACCTTAATCAGACATAATCTTTTTTCTAAAAACTCTACTTTTGACCTACAAATAGCAAATTGTGCTGCGAAAATTGACTATTCATCCGTTTTTTACAGCACAAGATTTTTAATTGCTAAATTAGTTGCTCAATGGCTGTGTTTCAATAGCCAATTTCATATATTTGTCCATAAGTTCCTGATTCCAGCCAATTGCGTGCATTGCCTTTTTCAGCGCTTCTACCGCAACTGTATTTCCTTCGATTACAGAAGGCGTGCAGACATCAGAAGCTCCTTCCGGCGTTACAAAATCGTACCCTTTTTCAAGCTGGCAGATAACAACATTCGGGTTTGAAAGACAACCTGAATAAGCAGTAGGCCAGTCCATTACACCGCAGTCAACATCGCCCATCGCAACTTTCATAATTACTTCTGTGCAAGTATCTGGATACGGAAGAATTACAGGTTCTGGAACTTGATTAATATATGCCGGCCAGTTCGTGTTAATCTGCGTTGTAAATTTCAGTCCTTTAAATTGTTCAAGCCTTGTGTATTTTTCATAAGGACTTCCTTTTTTTACAACGATAACATTGAACCGGTTGTAGTAAGGATCGATATAATCAAGAAAAGTATCTCGTTCCTCAGAATAAATACTTCCTGACTCAACAAGGTCATAATCGCCTGCTTTTAAGCCCATCCAGATTGAAGCCCAGTCGTTCTTGTGAATTTCAAGTTTAAGACCCATTTCATCGGCAAGCAATTTTGAAAAAATAACATCATAACCGTAAGTGTAATCCGCAGAACCATAAATCGGCTCGGCAGTCAGTTCTGGATGCCCGGGAATTTCTTTTGTCGGCTGCGTCCAGTTGAACGGAGCGTAGGCACATTCAATTCCGACTTTTAAAACGCCTTTTACTTGATTTGCAAATTCCGCATACTCAGGTTTTCCTGTATATTCATATTTAACTTCCGCCTTTTTCTTGCTGCAAGAATTTAATGCAACTGCCATGCAAACAAGTCCAACACCAAAAATAAAGTTTCTAACTGTCTTTTTCATAGTTCACCTCGCTTTCACGAAAATAAAAAAGCGTCAAAAAATTCCATAAAGCCCATCTTGCCCTTAGGATTCTTTCAACGCCTTTGTTATCAGAATAATAATATTTTTCTTCTTTTTTGAATTGTAAAAAATCGCAATAAAATTTCTACTTAGTGTTGAACTTTGAAAATAGTATTTTATACATCAAATTTTCTTTTTTATTAATTGACCAATCTTAATTCTTTACGATATATTTTATCAAGGTTTATCAATGTTTATGAAGAATCTACAGAATCTTATGACAATAGCACAGGCCGCAGAATATATTGGTGTAACACCTCTTACTTTACGAAACTGGGATAAGGCAGGAAAATTTCAAGCCGTCCGAAATCCGCTGAACGGCTACAGAATGTACGACAAGGAAGAACTGGACAAGTTCCTTTCACTGTTACAGAAAGGGGAACAAAATGGCTGATGCCCTGGAACTTGAATTAGAAAATCCTCTCCCGATTGACACAATCATAAAGGGAAACTGCATTGAGGAAATGAAAAAACTCCCTTCAAACTCATTTGATGTCGCAATAATTGACCCGCCTTATAACCTTAGCTCTGGCGGAAACTGGTCATGGGACAACTCAGAGAAACTCGCTGGCTTCGGTGGAAACTGGTCTAAGGTAATGGAAAATTGGGATAATATGCCACTCATCGAATATTTCAATTTCTGTTCAGCTTGGATTAGCGAGGTAAAAAGACTTGTGAAGCCGACGGGTTCTTTTTGGATTCACGGAACTTATCACAACATTGGAATCATAAACTTTATCTTACAACTGCAGAACATTGAGATTATCAATGAAGTTGTCTGGTACAAGCGTAACAGTTTTCCAAATCTCTCTGGACGCAGACTCACCGCAAGTCACGAGACAATCTTATGGGGACACACAGGAACTGCAAAAAAACGGGAATATTATTTTGACTATGAAAAATCAAAATCGCTTTCTTTTCCGGAAGATAATTTAAAGCAGGCCGGAAAACAAATGCGTACTGTCTGGGACGTGCCTAACAACAAGTCAAAGGAAGAACTTGCCTACGGAAAACACCCGACACAAAAACCTGTCCGCCTCATTAAGCGTATGCTCGATATTTCAGCAAAAGAGGGCGATACTATTCTGGTTCCTTTCGTCGGAAGCGGAACTGACTGCGTTGCGGCAAAAATGAATGGACTGCATTATGTGGGATTTGAGCTTGAAGATAAATATATAAAAATCGCGAACGAAAGACTGAATCATTGCAACAATGGACTTTCGCTGTTTGATAGCGTAAGCGAGGAAAATTAGAATGTGTATGCCTGCGAAAGACAAGACGATTCCCTCTCTCATAAAGTGGACTGGAAGCAAGCGAAAACAAGCCCCGCTTATTGCCCGCGAGGCAAAATCTTATAACCGCTATTTAGAGCCGTTTTTGGGTGGCGGTGCTTTGCTTTTTCTTTTCGCACATGAGGGGGCGGTCGCTTCCGATATTTACGAGCCGCTAATAAATCTTTGGAAATTGATTCAATCAGAGCCAGAAGAAGTTATTTCCGACTACACAGAAAAATGGAATGCCCTCAATGTTGAATACAAGCAGTTGCAGTTGAATCATATAAAAAATGCTGACGGCTTGCCGAAAGTTTTTTACGATTGCCGTTCTCGTTTCAATAAAACTCACAATCCGCTTGATTTGAATTTTATAATGCGGACGTGCGTAAATGGCATTGTGCGTTTCAACGGAGAAGGAGAATTCAACAATTCTTTTCATCTTTCAAGACAAGGAATGAAGCCGGATATGTTCGCAAAGAATGTGCGGATTTGGCACGAAAGAATCAAAGGCGTTTATTTTGAATGTCAGAGCTACGAGGAAACTTTAGCACAGGCAAAAGAGGGGGATTTTGTATATTTCGATCCGCCTTATGCCGACAGTCATAACCGCTATATAAAAGATTTGGACTTGCAGAATTTCTTTACTGAACTGGACAAATTGAATTCGAGAAATATTTCTTGGGCTTTGTCTTTTGACGGGTCACGGGCAGGAACGAATTATTTTTCCGATATGCCGAAAGAACTTTATAAACGGAAACTTTCGCTCTCAAATGGAAACTCTGCCGTGAGCAAGATTTTGAATTCAAAGCAGGAAGAAGTGACGGAATCCCTTTACTTAAACTATAACTAAAGAAAGATTTTCAAGAGGACATTCTGCATTGCAGATTGCATCCGCTATTTTCTTTCCAAGTTCAGAATATGAAGAAATTTTGATTGTGCATTTTCCATTATCGCCAAAGTAATATGAGAAAATAATGTCGCAACTAACTTTGTTTTCAACGAGTTCAAAATCTCCTTCTTTCATGAAGATATAGGCAGCCGCAGAAGCGAAGAGAAAATCGTCAGAATCAAGTTTTGTGTCATCATATTTCCATTCGCCTATTGGCAAACTGCGTCTTGCATTCACAGAATAATCCATCAAATCTGTAAGATAACGGTTCAAGTTTTCACCTATATTTTCTTCAAGTGCTCGGGCATTTTCTTTAGATTCTACAGAAAGAATAATGGGTTTTGTTTCAATTCCTGTGATTTCAAAAACATGGTCTGGTCTTTTAGCTCCCGAATGGCTTACGCGCGGAAGCGAGAGCCAGCGGTATTCAAACATATTTGAAAGAACAGAAATTCCGCTCCAGTCGCCGCCAGGAGGGTTGCACATTCCTTCAAAGATTTTTATTTCTGGTGATTTTAACTGCGTGAAGATTGTATGCATAATAGTATCAACATCATTTTCTCCGATTTTTAATGGAGAAGACTTTATTGTTTCATAGATTACTTGTTTTGGAGTTTGCTTGCTGAATTCAGATTTTACAAAAGAAATTTTTTTCATCTCAGAAGTTGCAGAATCGGCGATGACTGCATCTGAAGCTGAGAAAATCGCTTCCCAAATCTCGTTCTTTTCGCCAAGTTTGCGAGGATTTTCTTCCATAATTTTCCAGTTTGCTTTATACGAAGGACCATAAACAAATGTAAGAATGTCGGCTTCTTTTCCTGTAAGCATTCGGGCAAAAGGCACAAGTCCCCGGTCTGGCCGGGCATCGTCTCCTCCATGCTTAAAACCGTTCAAAAGAACAATTACAGGCTGTTCTGAATTTGTAAACCAATTCTTGAATTCCTTTGTGAGATTAGGATAGAGAGTTTTGATTTCAGATAAGAATTTTTCTTTGTTTTCTTTTGGAATCAAACAAAAAGGCAAGTCAGACGATGAAATCCCTATTGCATATTTACAGGTAAGAGAAATGAATTTTCTTGCAGTTTCGGTTGCAATAGTTTTATCCGCAATTTTCTTTTTGTACTTTATCGCATTCGATTTTTCCACGAAATCAAGAAAATGACCGTTATTTTTCAAGGAATCATAGGCATTCTGCCAGTCTTCGGAACAGAAAGTGTTTTTCTTAAGCTCTGCGGAACGAATTTTTACGAACTCCAAATCTTTATCTTCGATTCTGCTGCATACTTCGGAATAATCTTGTTTTGTCAAAATCTTACCAATAATTTCAGCAAGTTCTTTTTCCGCAAACACATTCTTATAACATTCTTTCGTTATATCATCAGCCCCTGCACTTCTTTCATAAATTGGAAGAACAGGAGAACTTTCATGTGAGTATGTCAGATAACTGAACGGAACAGCTGCATTTGGAAGTCTTGCAGCTTTTCTCTCCCGTGTGTTTGTATCAAGCTCAAAACCGCCAATTTCTGCGACATAGAGATAAGGCGTTTTTGACATTCCGGCTGAATATCCTCGTCCGCTTCTCTGCCATGCCTGATTACCTGCTGCCAATGCTCCGCAAAATTCGATTGCAATAAGAGGAGTTTCCTTATCATTTTCGATTTCCGTTATCAATATATCAGGTGCTTCTCGAAGTGAATTTTCTGTGCTTTGAATTAGAGAGAGAATATTAAAATTCCAGCGACCATATCCAGGAAAGAATGTGAAAATAAAATCGTCTGTTTTAGTCGATGCGAAAAATGAAGGGCAAAAGATTGAAGTTCCTTTTACTATTTTAGACTCTTCAACATTCAGGGCTTTTTTGCACAATTTAAATGCTCGCTCGCATTCTACAATATTGTCACCATGAATATTAAACTTTCTTGTCATTATCTTACCCCTGCTTCTATCATCGGTAAGTTTTATGTTTTACTAAATCACAAGCAACTAACAAATCATTCGACTAAAATACAACAGGGAAAGCCACAACACAATCTGAAGATATTTTTATATAAGTTAAGGTTGTGTGTCAAATTGCAACTTCGCTTACGCTTTTATTTAAGGTTTATACGAACCTTAAAAACATCTGTGTCAAGATCTTGATTGCAAGCGTACCTTGAGCAGACGTATTATTTTTTCTAAAAACTCGACATTCACCCTAATTAAAAATCAACAATCTTTGTCTTGTACGAACTTTTCCTCACCTGATTCACATATTCCTTTGGGGAAACTCCTGTAAATTCCTTGAACGAATGAACAAAATGGCTTTGATCGTAAAAATCAAACTTGCTGGAAAAATTCGGGAACGAATCAATATCCGTGCGATTTAACTCATTTATAATTGTGTGCATTTTTACGTTTTTGCAGAATTGTTTTGCGCTGCAGCCCAAAAATGTTTCAAACAAAAGATTTATGTAGCGCGAAGAATAGCCTGTGCAGTCAATCAACTCGCTGATTTTTAAAAGCCCGTCTTTTTTGACAATCAAATCCACCATCTGAAAAAACAAATGCTTCTGCCCGCTCTGCGTTGTTTTTAGCCAGTTCCGATATTCTTCCATAAAAGTACACATTCTATTTGTAAAAGTATGCTGCTCAGACATTTTTTCAGAAAGATTTGTTAAAATGTCAAAGTTACGCAAATCAATTCTTTGTCCGACCAAATCCTTTACTTCCTGATTTTCAAAAAACGGATTTGCGCCCGGCTGAAAACGAATTCCAAAGTAATCGCAGTTTCTTTTCAAAGTCAAAGTCTGCAAATTTCCGGAATTGCCAATCAAAAAAGAGTTCATGTTGTTTCCAGAATATTCAAACAAAATGTTCGAGCAACTGTCTTCCAAAAACGGCACTTTTTTTTCTTCATCAGTCTGAAAACTATAAAAATGAGAAATTCCAAAATCAGCCATAATTTTCTGATAAAATTTTTCTGTTTCCATAACCAGATATGACTGAATCGTATGAATATGCAATTTTTCTTCTTTCATAATCCGCCTCGCCAAAATCAGATTTAAAACAAAAAAGACGCCAAAACCCTAGAGTTCTGACGTCTTTGTCATATCTATAAAAACATTAGCAAACGGATTTTATTTTGTCAATATTTTTTTTAACAGGTCAAAAGTCGAGCCTTTTATAACTGTAAAAAAGCTTTCAGCGAAAATGCAATTTATTCAGATGGTTGTGTTCGCACTTCGTTTGCATTGGTTTGGGTTGCTACGCAACCTTAGCCGTTCTTATCGCACAAAATCTTCATAAATTGCAACTTCGCTTACGTTTTTTTCATTTTTCTAAAAGCCCGATTCACAACTGCTCTCAAAAATCACAGCGCAGGCTTAAACCGATTGTAACGCAACGTGCTTATGTCCGCAGGGCAAGTTCCTGTGCAAATCAGTTCAGAAATATTAAAAGCCGCGCTCGGCCCAATTCCAAATCCGTGTCCTGAAAAACTGCATTCAACATAAAGTCCCGGAACTTCATCAACCTTGCTTACAGTGCAAACGCCATCGCTCGCCAAATCTTCATAGCCAGCCCAAGAACGAACAATTTTTGCATTTGCAAGACGCGGAAAATATCCAAGAATTCCTCTTGCGCACGCGCTTGTAAAATCAGCAGAGCTTGGCGGATATTCATTGCTTTCTAATTCAGGGTTTGCAAAATCTTCATATCCATCGTGTCCGCCAAAAACAAACGAACCATGTTTTGTCTGATGACCATAAAAATCAGCCATTGCCGTTCCAAGCATCTGCCTGAACATCTGTGGCTGCGCTTCCGTTACAAGGCACTGCAACCGCTTTTTTTTCATAGGAATTGTAATTCCGACTGTATTCAAAATCGGATTGCTTTCGTAACCAGCGGCAACAACTACATTTTCCGCCTCAAAAAACTGACCTTCCGCTTCAACGCCGCAAACCTTTCCAGCTTTCAAGACAACCCTTGAAACAGGCGCGCCCGTTATAAAATCAGCTCCAAGTTTTCTTGCGCATTTATAAAAACCTAAAGTCGTCGTAAGCGGATTCGCATGCCCATCAGTCGGACACCAGGAAGCTCCAACAACTGCATCGCTCATATACGGATTGATTTTTTTCACTTCCTCGGCATTAATCATCTTTACATCAACACCGCATTTTACAGCATTGTCTGCAAGTTTTTGCAAAATCTTTAAATGTTCTTCTGTTTTTCCAAGACGAAGATTTCCTTCCTGCGTATATTCAGTGTCAACGCCAAGCTCCGCGCTTAATCCAGGCCAGATATTTTTTACGCCCCAAACCATAAGCGGCAGTTCTTTTACATTTCGCCCAGACTGACGGACGCCTCCTCCATTACGCGAAGAACCTCCGTTCCCAATATAGTCGCTCGCTTCCAGAACAATTACGCTTTTTCCTTTTTTGGCAAGATAATACGCCGTGGCATTTCCAACAATTCCAGCTCCAATTACAATAACATCAGCCTTTGTTTTCATATCACAATACCTCGCTTGCTAAAGTGTTCATTTCTGTTGGTCTGATTGGACCTCTGCTTGTCGCAGGATTTACTGTTGCCGGGCTTACTTTCTGTTCTGCCGCCACAATTCCCTTCACAAGTTTTGAACAAGTCTGTCCCTGGCAAAGCCCCATTCCGGCGCGCAAATAACGTCTTATTTCCTGCATGGTGAACATTCCATCGTGAACAGCCCGCCTTATTTCACCTTTCGTTATTTCCTCGCATCGGCAAATCACCAAATCATCATCAGGTCCCGGAACAAATTCTCCAATATCACGCAATCTATCATTCATCATAATTTTTAATCTCCATCATTTTTTTTGGGGGGCAAGTCTTCCCCTCGGCGGCACTTCGTTGCCACCTACCCCTTCTAACGGGGACACCCCGTAACGCCCCGCCTAGCTCTTTTTCCAAAAGCGGGCTTTATAGCCAAACTCGTTTGGAACTTTCATCGTAAGCAAATACGTGTGGTCAAAAGCGGCTGCCGTTCTTACGCCGACAACTTCAGCATCGCAAAGAACATCTCCACTTCGGCTTAAAGCTTTTCCTATAGTTCCTTTTTCTGGAAGCGGCAAAAATTCATACGGAATCGTAATGCTCGTGAACCCCGGCTCAAAATCTTCATCAACAAGAAAAATCGCCTGGCCTGAACAGCTTGCAACACACATTCCGCAGCCTGTACAACCGCAGTTTTGCGCAACCACTGGCAAGGCTGTAATGCACGAGCCAATTTTTATACAATTTTTTCTGCACGCATCTTGGCACGGATTGCAAGGAATATTCTGCGTACATTCAATTACCGGGTGTATTCCTTTTTGGTGCGTAACTCCCGGAAAGCGTTCAATTTCATCATCTGCAACAAATCCTTTTGCAAGTAGATTTTTTGAAACCGGAATTCCTTCGTCTGTCTTTTCAATCAGTTTTCCACGGTTGCAAGGCGCAAACATTCCTTGCCTTAAACTGTCCAAATCTTTTTCAAACAAAGATTCGTTCTGCTCCATCAAATTTTCTTCTGCAAATCCTGTTTTATAGGCAGCTCGCAAACCTGCCATTCTTCCTTTTATCATCGCAGAACTGGCTTCTTCTATTCCGCTTACATCTCCTGCCGCAAAAAGACAAGGAACAGAAGTTTCGCCATATTCATCAACAACCGGAACTTGCCCGCCGCGCCTTGGATTGTCTTCCATTTTACATCCAGACATTTTCAAAAGCTGGCTCATCGGCGAAAGACCAACCGCAACACAAATCGTATCAACGTCAAAATGAATTTCTGTTCCCGGAATAATTTTAAAATGCTCGTCAACCTTGCCGATTGTTACACCTTCAACTTTTTCAGATCCTTCAACTTTTTTGATTGTATAACCCAGAAAAAACGGAACTCCGGTTCGGGCAACCTTTGCCGCATGAACGCCATAACCGCCGATTCTAGGAGCGGCATCAACAAGAGCAACAACTTCGCAGCCAGCCTGCAGCAACTGAAAACTTACAACAAGACCAACATTTCCGCTTCCAAGCATAAGAATCTTTTTTCCAGGCTTTACACCATGCAGATTCATCATTGTCTGAGCCGCACCAGCTCCAATAACACCCGGCAAAGTCCAGCCTTCAAAAGGAACCATGTTTTCCGCCGCGCCGGTGGCAATAATAACACTTGACCCTTTGTAATGATGAATCGCGCCATCATGATTTACAGTAACTTCCTTGTTTTCAAAAATACCGGTTACAGTTGCGTCCAGTTTTACCTTAACGCCAAGTTCTTCCGCTTCTTTTAAAAGTTCCGTTCCAATGTTAAATCCACGGATTTTTGCCTTATGTTCTTTTGAACCAAAAAATTTATGAATCTGCTTAAAAAGCTGTCCGCCCGGCTTATGATTTTCATCAAAAATCATAACATTCATTCCGTGTTTAGCCGCTTCTATTCCTGCGCTAAGACCAGCAGGTCCTGCGCCAATTACAATCAAATCATATCTTTCCATATTTGTTTCCGCCTTACCAAGTTTTTTCAGCCGAACATCCATACTGAGTTTGAACTTTCATTCCGGCTTTTAAAGGAGTTATGCAAGTCCTAGTATTTGGAACGCCATCGACAACCATTACACAATCTGTGCAGCGCCCAATAGCGCAAAAAATTCCTCTTGGTTTATGCAGTTTAGAAGTTTCTCTGTGCTTTAAAATTCCAGCCGCACGCAAGGCCATTGCAATCGGTTCACCCTCATACCCTTGCATTTCTTTTCCGTCAAATATAAACGTTACGAGTTCCCCTTTTTCTGGAACTCCTAAAATAGGATGTTCTGCTATACGTTCCATGTTCAACCTCACTTTGCAACAATGTAAAACTAAAATTTTTATTTTTCTTGTAAAAATTCGCATTGGAAATTTTTTTTCGGCAAATATAATGAATCAAGATTTTGAAAAATAATTTTCTGAACCACTTTGGAGGTTTTATATGAATGAAAACATTTTTCCTAATATCGACATTCTGTTTCTAAACGAAAAAGATTTGATTAAATGCGGCGTAAAAAACATGAAAAACTGCATCGACGTAATGGAAAAACATTTTTCGCTGATTGGAAAAGGAGATTACCGAATGGGCGGCGCAAACGGCAATGAGCACGGCTTAAAAATGTCGTTTCCAGAAAGTTCTTCTATAAAGGATTTTCCTCTTAATGGCCCGGACTACCGCTTTATGGCAATGCCTGCGTATCTTGGCGGAGAATTTCATACCTGCGGAATAAAAACTTACGGTTCTCACCAAACAAACCGCTCAAAAGGATTGCCCCGCTCCATTTTGATGCTTCAGCTGCTTGATGCGGAAACCGGTGCGCCTTATGCGTATATGTCTGCAAACCTTATAAGTTCAATGCGAACGGGAGCCGTTCCAGGACTTGGAATCCGCTATCTTTCCATAAAAGAGCCAAAAATTGCAACAATTGTAGGTCCTGGTGTAATGGGAAGAACAGCAGCCTTAGCAATCGCGACAGAAAAACCTTCTGTAACAACAATAAAAATCAAAGGCCGCTCAGAAAAAGGTATCAATGAATTCATAGATTTTTGCAAGGAATATTGCCCTACATTCAAAGATTTTGTTGTCTGCGATTCAATCGAAAGCGCTGCAAAAGACAGCGACATTATTTATTTTGGAACAACAAATGCAGCAAAATACGAAGACAATCCATTTCTAAAAGATGAATGGATAAAGCCAGGAGCCTTAGTCATCAGCACAAGCGCTCTTTTAATGAACCACGAAGGCTGGAAAGACACAAAAAAATTCAAACTTGTAAGCGATGACTACAAAATGTACGTCGGCTGGGGAAAAGGAAAACCTGCTCCAACACAAAAGAACGTTTCAACCCTAATTGGAATGGGTTTTTACGACGCAGTTGTAGAAGGCATTGTAAAAGAATCAGACTTGGTAGAAATTGGCGATATTGTAAACAACAAAAAACAAGCTCGCGACAGCGATGAGCAAATAATTGTTTACGCAGTCGGCGGAATGCCAACAGAAGACGTTGCCTGGGGAAGATTCTGTTACGACACCGCGATAAAAAACAAAATCGGCACAAAGCTGAACCTTTGGAACACCCCTGAATGGAGCTAAAAAAAGCTTTCTGCTTAGTAATCTAATTATTTTGGTACAAATCCAAAGCTGAACTTGAAATTTGTACCATTTTTTATATAATTTTACTATGCAAAACACAAAACGAGAAATAGAGCCTGAGCTAAAGCGTTGTGCCGAATATTTTCCTGTTGTTACAATCTTAGGTCCACGTCAATCCGGCAAAACCACGCTTGCAAAAATGTTTTTTCCATCTTATCAATATGTGAACCTTGAAGACCCGGAAATTTTTGCGCTTGCACAGAACGATATAAATGAATTTTTCAATCTTTTTAAAGCACCCTTGATTATTGACGAAATCCAGCGAGTTCCTGCCCTGCTAAATAAAATCCAAGTTTTAGTCGATGAAAAAAAACAAAACGGACAGTTCATTCTTACAGGCAGCTTTCAGCAGGGATTGAAATCTGCAATCTCGCAGTCGCTTGCAGGAAGAACCGCTGTCATAAATCTTCTTCCATATTCTATTTCTGAGCTTTTGCGGATTGGACAGAACCTTTCAAAAGATGAATATTTGTATCAGGGATTCATGCCTCGCCATTATTCGGAAAATCAGCCTGTCGATTTGCTTTACCGCTCTTATTTTCAGACCTATGTGGAGCGGGATGTGCAGTCGCTTTTAAACGTGAAGCACAAAAATCTGTTTGAAAAATTTCTTCGTCTTGTGGCAGGAAGAATCGGCCAGGTTGTAAATTATGAATCGCTTGCAAATGACACTGGAGTTTCTTCAACTACAATTTCTGAATGGATTTCAATTCTTGAGTCATCGTTTATCATCTTCCGCCTTGAGCCTTACTTTGAAAATTTTACCAAGCGGCTTGTAAAGTCTCCGAAAATTTATTTTTATGACACAGGATTAGCCTGCTACCTTTTGGGAATAAAAAACGCGGAGCAGGTTTCACGCGATCCGCTTATGGGAAATCTTTTTGAAAACATGACAGTCCTTGAAATATTAAAATCGCAGTACAACAAAGGCGAGGAAAAATCACTGTATTATTTTAGAGACAGCAAAGGTTTTGAAATTGACCTGATAATCCAAAATGGGAGGAGCATTGTCCCAGTTGAAATAAAGGCGGCCTCAACTTTCAACACAGAATTCACCAAAAACCTGAAAAAATTTACAGGATTTGCAAAAAAAGCCGTGAATCCTACTGTCATCTACAGCGGAAACCTTGAATGTGAAAGCGACGGTGTAAAATACCTGAATTTCAAGAACTGCAGAAGTTTGGTGGAATGATAATGGCATATCTCGTATTTTTAACTCTTTACAAAAACATGCACATATAATGCGGAATCGTGATTTTCTTTCCAAGCTGCCCCACATTGCCGTTTATTATTTTGTAGCCGTATTTTATTTCATCTTTTTTAAGAAGAGAATCCAAAGATGAAGTACTGCCTTTTTTTGACTTCACTTCAATCGGCACAACAGAACATTCTTTTTCAATCAAAAACTCAACCTCGCTAAAACTGTCATCACGCTTAAAATAATAAAGAGGATAATTTTTTTTGACTAAAAAATCGGCAATCAGATTTTCGTAAATTCCGCCCTTTACAGTCCCCGAAAGAGAATCTGTAACAACAGCTTCCTTCATTTGATAGCCGTACATGCAGATTAAAAGCCCTATGTCATTCAGATAAATTCTGAACTGCTCATCCCGAACATAAGCTGCCAGCGGAAATTCTGGCGGAATGCAATTATAACAATAACGCACAAGATTCGCATCGCGCAACCAGTCAAGGGAATTTGCATACTTTCGGGCTGTTCCGCCTTTTTCAACCTCGCTATATTTGAATTTTGTATTTTCCTTTGCAAGCTGGCGCGGAATTGAAAGATAGCAGTTTCTTGCCTTTGGCTTGTCCGCCGTTGAAGCGTATTTTGCGATGTCATTCAAATAATCATTCAGGATTTTCTGCTGCTCCTCGTGAACCACATTGTAATTGCTTGTCTCAAGAAATTTGTTCACAACCTCAGGCATTCCGCCGACAGCCATAAACTCGCGCAGATACTTCTGTATAACCTCGTTCGTGGATTTTTCAACCGGGATTTTATTGTCAAAGTTTTCTTTCAGGCTTAAAATCGCGCTCTGCTCAATTCCCAAAGCCCAGAGGAATTCCTCAAAATCAAGGGAATGCATCTCATACTGCCGCTCATAGCCGACTGGAATAGAAGAAATTTCCTTGTAATTTATTCCAATTGTAATTTATTCCAAGAAGAGAACCTGTCGCAATCACATCAAAAGTTTCATCCTGCGCCAAAAATTTCAAAGCCGTTCTTGCCTGCGGACAAGACTGAATCTCGTCAAAAAAAAGAAGAGTTTTATGCGGAATAATTTTTATTCCAGGTTTGCGAAGGGAAATTTCCTTTATTATATTTGGAACATCAAGATTTCCGTCAAACGCGGACTTAAGCTCAGGCTCTTTTTCAAAATTAAGCTCAACAAAACTTTCATAGTTTTCTTTCCCAAACTGGCGAACAAGAAAAGTTTTTCCAATCTGCCGCGCGCCTTTTATAAGCAGACATTCATTCTTTTTTGTTTTTCGCCATTCCTCAAGAAAACTGTACGCTCTTCTTTTTAACATAATCAAAGTATGCAGATTTTTAGAACACTTTTCAAGATTAAAGTGCATATTTTTAGAATAATTTTCAAGATATAATTGCAGATTTTTAGAGTTAGAAAAATAACAAAAGTATCAGAACCGAGGACTCTTTTGCGCCTGAATCTCCACGAAATCCTTGAAAACTGATACGAAAACTTTGCCAAAGCCCTCTGACCAAAAGCGCGCTTGCAAAAATGATTTTTCCATCTTATCAATATGTGAACCTTGAAAACTCAGAAATTTTTGAACTTGCACAGAACGATATAAATGAATTTTTAAATCTTTTTAAAGCTCCCTTGATTATTGACGGAATTCATCGAGTTTCTGCCGTCCTACTGAACAAAATTCAAGTTTTAGTCGATAAAAACAAGCAAAACGGACAGTTCATTTTCTGAATGGATTTCAATTCTTGACTCATCGTTTATCATTTTCCGCATTGAGCCTTACTTTGAAAATTTTACCAAGCGACTTGTAAAATCGCCGAAAATTTATTTTTATGACACAGGCCTTGCATGCTACCTTTTGGGTATAAAAAATGCCGAGCAGGTTTTACGCGACCCGCTTATGGAAAATCTTTTTGAGAATATGGCCGTTCTTGAAGTATTAAAGTCGCAGTACAACAAAGGCGAGGAAAAATTACTGTATTATTTTAGGGACAGCAAAGGATTTGAAATTGACCTGATTATCCAAAATTGGCGGAGCATTGTCCCAGTTGAAATAAAGGCGGCCTCAACTTTCAACGCAGAATTCGCTAAAAATCTGAAAAAATTTACAGGATTTGCAAAAAACGTCATGCATCCTACTGTCATCTACAGCGGAAACCTTGAATATGAAAGCAACGGTGTAAAATACCTGAATTTCAAGAACTGCGGAAGTTTGGTTTGAATGATAAGAATCACAAAATTCCAATGAAAATGTACCGGTCAATAAAAATTGACAATACTATTCAATAAGTATGAAACTTCAAATTCCAACCTTCGCAAACGTCTCCGCCAGCCCAATCACAACAAAAAAAGGTGCCATCTGCGTAATGCCAACCAAGCAACAAATTGAGAAATTGATGGATTCGGCAAGAATATAAAAAACAGAGGCAGAAATTCATTTTGGAGAATTTCTGCCTCGTTTTGTTTATATTTAGTCTAAAACAAGTTTTCTTAAAGCAATATATGTAGAATGATTTTACAAACAATTTAACATACATAATATTAATAATACTATTATTCCTGCTATTCCTAAACCTATCCATTTTAATGCAGCTAACAATGAGTCAAGATTGCCGGTAAAATAACAAATAAGAAACGTAAGACATATTATCCCGATTATTATGGCCAGTATTACTAAATTATTTTTGGGTTTTTTGTTAGAAAATGTTCTTATGAAATTATTTATATCTTTCTTTTTTGAAATTCCAATGTTCTTATAGTCTTTTGAAATCATTTTTGAAAGAGTAGAAATATCTAGTAATTTTTTCTCCCGCAATAAAGGAATGTAAGAATCAAGATTATGTTCTTTTAAAAGAAATTGTAAAATTTCTTCATCTATTGCCAAAGGCTTGCTGCATTGTTGACATTCTTTTCTTAAAAAAGATTCATGAGAAAGTTCTTTGTTGCAATATGGACAGAAAACATTCTTTGAATATCTTTTTCTTGCCATACCAAGAATTCCATCTTTTACTATTAGTTTATACCCATTTATTGGTTCAATTTTTTCCATAATTTATGCTCTTTTTTTGATTTATCAGTTATCACCAAAATTTTCATATATGTTTCGCAATGTAGAAACATGACAATTTCCAGATACTATATCTCCATTAGGTTTCAAGAAAACAATGCATTCTTCTGGAATTCCACATTTTTTATGTATTTTTCTCTTTACTTCAGACAAGGAACTATTGTAATCAGCCGCCTTACGGATTTCTTCTATATCTTTAGGGCTATCTCCATATCCCTTAACTAAAGTTGAAACATATAAATTAGGTGCCGCAAATTTCTCTTGAGCTTCCTTAAATTCAATTGACTGCTCCGGCAATTTTAGTGCTTCACTTAAAAACTTTCTTAATCTATTTATATTCTCTAGTCTCGTCATATTATTTTTACTTTCCGTTTGAAAATTTATGTTTTTAAAATCTCGTTTTATCCATATTTCCAAATATCATTTATTTTAGAATCCCATATTCAATCTTATCCAAAGATAATTTGATTTCAGGAAAATTTTTCATAAAATTTCTAGTAGATTCCACACTTGACTTTGTAACTGTGTCACTAGCCTCAGAATATTGGCCATATTCAAGATATACAGCAACAAGATTGATATGTGCACTTCCACTGTCTATTTTTTCCATTACAGATTGAGGAATTCCATCAAACTCTATCTTATTTTTCCATTCTATTTTGCCTGAAGAACTTCCAAAAGCAACGATTGGCAAATATCGCTTTGATTTTATAAGCTCATTTCCATCATTATCAACAATATTAAGTTTCAAATCGTAAAGTAGAGTTTCAAACCAACTTTCAGATGAATTATATTTAAACTTCTTGCCGCCAGCCCTAGCATGGGCAAAAGCATTGTAAACTCCGGTATTTCCAGCATCAGAAATATCATTCCCATAATGAGCACTTAAGGCCAATAACATTATCTCTTCATCTGTAAAATTCGGTTTAAGACTAGAACGGTAAACAGCAACTCCATCAACCAAATTTGATGAAGATTGATGACCAGAGACAGAATCATCGCCTGGCCAATTGATAGGAGCAGGAAGATCTTTCCAATCTTCTTTATAAGCTTTTGCATAGCCATCCTTTATAACTTTTATTACATTTTCATACCGTGCTGATTCCTTAAATTCTATAGATGCAGAATATGTTGCCGTTCTTGTAGTGTAATCAAGTTTTTCTTGTTCTAGTTTTCCTATTGTGAATTTATACTTCCCATATTCAGTGCCGTACTTTTCCGCATCAATTAAAAGTTCTTTCCATGCATCATGCAACTGGAAATCATTGTATGAGCCATAGCCTGGCTGCCCATTTTTAACAAGATTTGATAATTTGTTATATTTTTCTGTTGCAGCGGAAGAAATATTATTTTCTTCTTCTATACATGTTGCTTCATAATAACATCCTAACACATAGCATAATTGATTATTAGTTTCAAAGTTCTCAACTTTTGAAAGAATCTCTGCTGTCAATTTTGAAACTTCATCAATCTTGTTTGATTTTTCTATTTCAAAATCTGTTTTATAACCTTTTCCTGCCGCTTCATTGCTCTTTCTTTGAGCATCAAGTTCTGCATCACAAAAAGCGCCTAATCCAGAATTTTCATTATTCTTAATCTGCTCTGATAATTCTCTGTCCGTAAAACGACCTTTGCCATTACTCTCATTATCAGCACGCTGTTGGTCAAGAATCACTTCAAGTTCTGCATTTGTATATTTTCCATAACCAAGTTCTTCATTTCTTCTCCCATAAAAAGTCAACGAACAAGTCGACTTTCTTAAATTACTAATTCATGG
>ERZ808275.419-NODE-419-length-17741-cov-5.849881_pt1 | contig 17741 bp, 18 predicted proteins | sample MGYA00520894_ERZ808275 | MGnify/ENA primary metagenome ERZ808275 (study PRJEB31516, sample SAMN03275598) | gut metagenome | biome: mammalia-associated habitat; material: feces | host: Papio cynocephalus | place: Kenya | collected 2012-08-03 ...
TGCACGGTTCTTGAAGGGGAAAGTGGGGGCAACCCCACGGACCTACTTAGAAAAAATGCAAAAGGAACTGCCGTCGGATTCTCTACCGAGAAATACTTCAGAGCGGCATCTTCTGACTGTCCGAATGTAGCAGTTACAAAGCCACTTATTTTCTGACTTTCAGAATCTACAATATGTTCGTCCTTCTTGGATCATACCTCTCTTTATCAAAGCAAAAGAGGTATGATATTTGTATATTACTTAACAAGCTTAAAATCAGCGATATGGAATTTTTCGAAATCTACCAAGCACATTTGGACTTTTGGAAGAATTGGCTGATAATATGCACCTTTCTCATCGAAATAAAGGTCTATATTTCCAAAAAGTTTCTTGGAGTTTCTGCCTTCTGCTCGAATAGCCCAAAAAGGGAAATGCTTTTCCTTTTTCATAAACTCAATAACCGTAGCTACTTTTATTGAGCGAAGACCTAACTTCTTTCGCAATCCCTGAGCAAACTTGCTTAAATATAAAAGATGCTTCATGTTACCGACTAAATCAAACAGCATTTCTGAATGCGCATCATAAGAACTTGAAAATATCATATATTTCCCATGATAATGAGTTTTGCCCCACCATTCTGCATTTTCAATCAAAGAATCCCAAAAGTAATAACCTTCTCCAAGCCAAGGGTTATCATCGCAATATATAGGCCCTTCTTCTTCTAACTCAGCAGAATTACCTTTGTTCGCTACCGTTTGAAAAATAGTTTCTTCTCTCATATACACTTCATGCTAAAGAGCAACAGAACTTGCCTTTTTCAAGAAAGAACTCTTTTTTTGAGAAAGCACAGGAGCACCCAAATACTCATCAACATCGAGACCATATTTTTCATATTTCTCGACATTTTTCCAAACCTCCTCAAAATGCTCCTTAGGAGTATTCTCGAAATAGGCATCCAACTCTTGTATCATTTTATTTATATCCATATTACTAATTCTATTGATTCGTAATGCAAAATTAATATTTTTCTGCTTAGTTGCAAATTATTTGATACCATTACCATCAACATTAACCTTTGTTAATATATTCTGGACATCAAACAGCCATTTTTTGAATCACCTTATAAGCCATTCGAGAATACAATCCCCAAAAAGAAAGTTTTGAACATTTCCGTTTTTTCCATAATGAAAAACAGATGCCTAACCAAGAACTTTTCCTTATTGGCAAACAATATCGTTTTTAGATACTTACGCCTATTCTTCACATTCTACAAGGATTTTTCCAAAAAGGACATAGACTTTGACTTTAGAAAGGCGAGTCTTTCAGAAATGACATGATAGTCTATCAGCTTCAATTCCTTCACATCATCAATCTTACTTACCATCCTTTCTTGTAACCCAAACATCTCCAACAGGGATTGCATCCTCGTAGAGCCACGAAACTGATTGCCTATGACTACAAATTGCTTTTGAAACAAGATAGAAAAAACACAGGCATGGAAAGAGATACACTTTTTAGTATATACAAAAATCTCTTTTGGAGACATTTAATCCCCCTCTAACTTATGCCTTACAAACAGATAGATTCTTTTTGACAAGAACCCGATTATTTCTGATCTTGTCGGAATCAATCCACCCCAATTAAATATTCCCCATAGACTAAGGAACAAGCCAACAGGACAAAGAATGAAACAATCAAGAAAATTATACCCAGTTTGTAGTAATCCAAACACACCCTTTAGTAAAAAAAGGAAAAACAATATTGACCATACCATCCAATAAATTAGTTTGGAAATAACATTAGCTATTTGCAGATACCTTCTTTCTCTTTGATTATTTCGTTGTTCATTATATTTGATTTTAGCAACATATACATTTTCAATATCTTGCAAAACTTCCAAAGGGGTCATGTCTGTAAACAATTCTAAAGAATTCATTGTTTTCTGTTCTAATAACCGAATGGCAATATTACTAGTCGTCAACTCTGCAACCTGCTCCTTCGTCAAAGTTCCACCGGCTAACATCTCTTCTATTTTTTTATAATACTTTGCTAAAAGTACATTATCTATATTGATATTATTTGCACAGAGACTTAACATCAATTTTTTATTTAAAATATCATTTTTCTTAGGGAAATTAAGCCACAAAATTGTTGACAAGAACACATCTGTCACACAGACTGGTATATTATGAGAAACAAGACTTATACTTGCGTCTGACGAGGCAAACGCAATTGCCTTATTAGTTGTAAGAAGAAGCGCCTTGCAATTTTTCAAAGAGGTAGCCATTTCATTGCCATGAAACCTAAAAACATAAGACAAAGACCTAACATCAACCGTAATCAAATCTTCCACATATTTAGGAAGATGCCCATTTCCATGTTGTTTGTAAATATCTTTTATATTTTCTTCCAACTGACATTCATCAATCTCTTCATATCCATGAACACTCGCTGGAGCATCAATAATACTAAAATCCCATTTTTGAAACAAATCAGATATTTTAGATATTTGAAGTTGGATATAATTAGCATCTAAATGATTAGAAACCGCATATACTAAAACACGAGAGCTTTTTGACAAATCATAATCTTTGCTTCTCAAACGATGGGACGCATCTTTCAATGTATTTAAGACCTCATTGTAATTATGCCTAAATATACAAAAGATAGCACTTTGTTCTTTTAACTGACTTAAAAGTTCGTTGGCCAAATCTAAATTCGCTTTACTATTCAACCCAAGTAAATTATATATAATAGGAGCGTCCAAGACTATCTTTACATCCTTCATTTTTCCTTTATAAGACGAAAGATTATCCAAAGATACCGTTTGTGACAATAAATATCCCTTTGCTATTCTTATCAGAATATCTATTTTGTTCTGATTATCTGTAATAAATTTAGATATTATGAACTTTAGATTTACCTTTCGGTTTTTAATTTGTGAAAGCCTTACACTAAGACCTGCCAAATCTAAAACCACATCAACATTATAGCTATCGAGGAATTCGAAAAAGCCATCAACGATTTCGCTCTCAGTTAAAGTCAACGAAAACTTATTTTTCGAATATGATTGGATTGACCTAATTATGTCATCAAATGATTGCTCTATTTGAGAATCCAAATTTGGGAACTTTATTTTCAAAATATTGACATCATTCGTATAATAAATACCATTTTCACGTGACAACAAATCAGCATGACACATTCTGTTCAAAATCGTGTCAATTGCACCAAATGTTATTGATGTCAACCCATATTCTTGGACAAAAAGATTCCGTATTTTCTCCCTTTCAAATCCTTGAAGTTGATATTGGCATATAACTCTCACAAACAAAGGAACATACATATCAATAATGTCTTTATGCTTATCTGAGAAATAATCTAAGACAGCATAAGATGCTAAAACCTTATCCATTTTCCTATTTATTTAGTTATTAATCAAGGACTTTATTGCTTTATAAGCAAAGCGAGAATACAATCCCCAAAAAGAAAGTTTTGAACATTTCCGTTTTTTCATAATGAAAAACAGATGCCTAACCAAGAACTTTTCCTTATTGGCAAACAATATCGTTTTTAGATACTTACGCCTATTCTTCACATTCTACAAGGATTTTTCCAAAAAGGACATAGACTTTGACTTTAGAAAGGCGAGTCTTTCAGAAATGACATGATAGTCTATCAGCTTCAATTCCTTCACATCATCAATCTTACTTACCATCCTTTCTTGTAACCCAAACATCTCCAACAGGGATTGCATCCTCGTAGAGCCACGAAACTGATTGCCTATGACTACAAATTGCTTTTGAAACAAGATAGAAAAAACACAGGCATGGAAAGAGATACACTTTTTAGTATATACAAAAATCTCTTTTGGAGACATTTAATCCCCCTCTAACTTATGCCTTACAAACAGATAGATTCTTTTTGACAAGAACCCGATTATTTCTGATCTTGTCGGAATCAATCCACCCCAATTAAATATTCCCCATAGACTAAGGAACAAGCCAACAGGACAAAGAATGAAACAATCAAGAAAATTATACCCAGTTTGTAGTAATCCAAACACACCCTTTAGTAAAAAAAGGAAAAACAATATTGACCATACCATCCAATAAATTAGTTTGGAAATAACATTAGCTATTTGCAGATACCTTCTTTCTCTTTGATTATTTCGTTGTTCATTATATTTGATTTTAGCAACATATACATTTTCAATATCTTGCAAAACTTCCAAAGGGGTCATGTCTGTAAACAATTCTAAAGAATTCATTGTTTTCTGTTCTAATAACCGAATGGCAATATTACTAGTCGTCAACTCTGCAACCTGCTCCTTCGTCAAAGTTCCACCGGCTAACATCTCTTCTATTTTTTTATAATACTTTGCTAAAAGTACATTATCTATATTGATATTATTTGCACAGAGACTTAACATCAATTTTTTATTTAAAATATCATTTTTCTTAGGGAAATTAAGCCACAAAATTGTTGACAAGAACACATCTGTCACACAGACTGGTATATTATGAGAAACAAGACTTATACTTGCGTCTGACGAGGCAAACGCAATTGCCTTATTAGTTGTAAGAAGAAGCGCCTTGCAATTTTTCAAAGAGGTAGCCATTTCATTGCCATGAAACCTAAAAACATAAGACAAAGACCTAACATCAACCGTAATCAAATCTTCCACATATTTAGGAAGATGCCCATTTCCATGTTGTTTGTAAATATCTTTTATATTTTCTTCCAACTGACATTCATCAATCTCTTCATATCCATGAACACTCGCTGGAGCATCAATAATACTAAAATCCCATTTTTGAAACAAATCAGATATTTTAGATATTTGAAGTTGGATATAATTAGCATCTAAATGATTAGAAACCGCATATACTAAAACACGAGAGCTTTTTGACAAATCATAATCTTTGCTTCTCAAACGATGGGACGCATCTTTCAATGTATTTAAGACCTCATTGTAATTATGCCTAAATATACAAAAGATAGCACTTTGTTCTTTTAACTGACTTAAAAGTTCGTTGGCCAAATCTAAATTCGCTTTACTATTCAACCCAAGTAAATTATATATAATAGGAGCGTCCAAGACTATCTTTACATCCTTCATTTTTCCTTTATAAGACGAAAGATTATCCAAAGATACCGTTTGTGACAATAAATATCCCTTTGCTATTCTTATCAGAATATCTATTTTGTTCTGATTATCTGTAATAAATTTAGATATTATGAACTTTAGATTTACCTTTCGGTTTTTAATTTGTGAAAGCCTTACACTAAGACCTGCCAAATCTAAAACCACATCAACATTATAGCTATCGAGGAATTCGAAAAAGCCATCAACGATTTCGCTCTCAGTTAAAGTCAACGAAAACTTATTTTTCGAATATGATTGGATTGACCTAATTATGTCATCAAATGATTGCTCTATTTGAGAATCCAAATTTGGGAACTTTATTTTCAAAATATTGACATCATTCGTATAATAAATACCATTTTCACGTGACAACAAATCAGCATGACACATTCTGTTCAAAATCGTGTCAATTGCACCAAATGTTATTGATGTCAACCCATATTCTTGGACAAAAAGATTCCGTATTTTCTCCCTTTCAAATCCTTGAAGTTGATATTGGCATATAACTCTCACAAACAAAGGAACATACATATCAATAATGTCTTTATGCTTATCTGAGAAATAATCTAAGACAGCATAAGATGCTAAAACCTTATCCATTTTCCTATTTATTTAGTTATTAATCAAGGACTTTATTGCTTTATAAGCAAAGCGAGAATACAATCCCCAAAAAGAAAGTTTTGAACATTTCCGTTTTTTCATAATGAAAAACAGATGCCTAACCAAGAACTTTCTATATGGAAGATTGTCCATATAATATGCCTCACTTATATTATGCGCAATAATCAAATTCCCAAGAAACTCGATTTCTCGACATGGATTTAACCCAGATATTCTTTTAGAGAGCAAAGAGACAACAGGAAGATAGCTATCATCAGAGTTCTGCCCTCCTTGCATGATTCCACATTGATTGCTGCGATAATAATAGGTAGGAGCAAAGCAAAAAGCAATGCTCTTCACATACTTTGCCAACATGAAATTCCATATATCATCCTCATGGATAAGTCCTTCCTCAAAGAACAAACCATTTTTCAGAATCAATGTTCGGCTTACCATTTTATTCCATGCTGTCTTGAAGAACGCTGGCCAATTTGACTGAATCCAATAAGCATCATCAGAATACTCAGGAATTATCTTGGGATTAAGCGTAAGCCACTCTTCAAGATGTCCTTTGGCACAACCTTGCACTACTTGGACATTTGGATATTGTCGCACCATATTGGCTAACAGCTCAATACTATTAGGCAAAAGATAATCATCGCTATCAAGGAAATAGAGATAATCGCCTGTGGCATTTTTTATCCCGGTGTTGCGTGCCCCCGACAAACCTTTGTTGTGCTCATGATGGATGATGGAGAAGGAGATACTGCCGTGATAATCGGCTATCAGTTTTTCGAGTATCTCCACGCTCTTGTCCTGCCCACAATCATCCACAAAGATACATTCTTTCTCACCTTTGTAGGTCTGGGCTGCAATGGTGTCAAAGCACTCACGGATATAGGGTTCCACGTTATAAACGGGAACGATGATTGATATATTCATACACTCTCTACCGCTTCTATAAATCAATTCTTAAGCACCAGGAATTGAACCATAGTCCGTTCCCCATTATCTTGCTATTTTGCTAATAATATGTTTCAATCTACCTATATTTGAACACATTTCTTTAAATTTTATTTCTGTGTTAGCACAAAATTTACCTAACGAAGAATATTCCTTATTGCTTTCAAAGAGCTTAGTATTCATAAAAGCTTTCATCTCTGGCTGTAACCATTCTGTACCATCTACACATTTTCTATTTCTAATCTCACCATACGTAGGAGCTTTCAACTCAGGAATCAGCCCTAATACAAGGAAAGCATGACCATTATAACAATGCTCTAACTTACAGTTATTTCCAATTGGTCTAAACTTAATCGGCTTATCTAAATCTTCGAAAATATTTTGTCTAAAAAAAGAACAATAACATTGCGAAGCTTCACCTGTCAGTAGATTGAGATAAAAAGACCAAGCACCAGCATAGCAAAATTCCTTACGCTTCACTCCAAAAATCGACATTTTATAATCAAAGAATTCAGACTTAAAAACTGACCAAGTTTTCTTATAATCATCTCGGTTCATCTTTGTCAAGATAGGAAGTTCTCCAGCAACTCTTTCATCTCGCGCCACAGTTATATGGTTTACTGCTCCAACATTATCAATTGCAGCTTGCTGCATTTCATCTATATAAGGTATCAACTCATCAGATGGTGTTGCCTCTAAAGTGAATGATGCACCAACGTCTCTCATCAAACGAACATTAGAGAAGAAACGTTCTAACAAGTTTTTCTCTTTTAGCTCTAAATAATGATAAGAAAACTTGAAGAATAAATGAGAAAGAAGCTGTTTGGGAAATTTAGAGATTTCTTCAAATCGCTTGGTTACTGTTGCATTTGTTACTATCATCACATAGTGTCCTTCCTCCAACAGTTCTCTTACAAAATCAACCATCTGGGGTACCAATAAAGTCCCCCCACCGCCACAGAAATTAAGCAAACAGGTTCCTCCCAATCTTTCTTTAGAAAGAGCCTTTCTTACATGTTTTGGCGAATATTTGAAATGCGGCAACGCTCCTTCAAATAAACGATGTTGTGTAATATAACAATAATGGCACCGTAACGTGCATGTCGTTACTGGCACATAAATATCTATAAAACGCTTAATCTTATCCATTATCAATCAATTATAAATTTACAATTTAACGATTTTAGCACAGCAATTAAAGTCAAGAACTTTATCCAATTAAGTTTTGAGGAATTTAATGCCCACTCATGTGTAAAGACAACCAGTTCCTCATCATTTCTATGTGTCCATAATTTGAAAAATAAATTATCCCTCTCTACTCTGACATCTGTACTCTTATAATTAATTCCGTCATGCTTCAAAGAGCCCTGAATGATTAGTTTCTTATTATAATGGGGAGACAAGGAATAACTTATTCTATCATCATCTGCACTCAACAAAGTAGTAATTCCTTTGTCTTTCAACAACCTAACTTCATTTTTTGTTGCATAATAATAATGCAATCTCAATATTTCAGAACTGCCCCCCCCCATTTAGCTTTGAGATTACTATCAACCCTGTTATATGTTTGATAGAATTCATCATAGTCTATCTTTGAAAAAACAGGAGACTTAGCATGAAATCCAAACCTGAGCCAATTTTTGATTCTGACAAACTCGTTACTGTATTTACATGGAAATTCATTTATATCATAGTCACCATCTTGTTCATAAATATAAAGAGTAAACTCTGCCCCTAACACATCATGAGCGAGCTGAAGCTTATGCAAGAAGGGTTCATCAAAAACGCTCCCATACTTCAAGCTATCTTTAGTTAGTCTCTGTACGCAGCACGATACATCATCAATTGACAAATGTACTTTTTTGTCTGAATAAAAGGCAGCCATCACAAAATAGCTCAAAAGCAAAATACTAAGGAGCAAAGCTAACCATATATTTATTTGTTTCTTAAACATGGAATTTTCTTTTTAACTGTACTCAGCAAATAAGCTCGCTCAGTCTTTTTAAGCATTACAAAGCTATTTAGGAATAAAGACAAAGTACATACAATTACACCTGCAAAAATAAACATAAACCAAGTATCAACTACAAACAGCGACCTAAACACCAAGCCAATCAAGATTACAATCAAAACACCAGCTATTCCTCTAAACATAGTTGGGAAAAAAGTGTTCCAACGCATACCTAAACAAATTGCTCCGTAAGATGGTGTAAACATAGAATTTCTTATTATAGATTGAATTGCACTCGTGCAAACTATAGCCCATACTCCCCAGTTTGTTGTTTTTAGCAAGATAAAAATTATCAACGTTTGAATCAGTCCAGCACCCAAAACAACCAAAGAAGGTATTTTCAATTTATTTGTTACAGCAAAAATGCCAAATATCGGATTTATACTTCCACCTAAAACCATTGGTAAGACCGTCAATATTGTCATCCACTTTAGCATCTCAATATTCTGCCCAGGAACCCACAAACTATAAAACGCATCGCTAAAAACACATAAGAAGCCTATAGGCAAACCTATAAGCATTCCAACGATAACCATACTCTTTCTTATTTCTTTTACAACTTCGTTGATTTGCCCCTTTGCGTATAATATATTAAAAAGGGCATAAAATGTACCTGATAACATACCTAACAACGACAACACCAAACTTGGAGCTGTTTTAGCTATTGCGTAATCTCCAGTAGCAGAAGCACTTATAAAGATATTGGTTATAAGCAAATCAAGCTGATAAAGAAGCATATTACTCAATGAATTAACAGAGTTCCATACTCCAGAGGAAGACAATTCAACAACCTTTCTCCAAGAGAAATATTTCCGTGGTTCAATAGTCAGTTCAGGAAGGAGTTTTTTCTTGAAGTTATAATTAAATCCAAACAAAAACAATCCAGAAATCACAGCTGAAAGACTCATAAATACAATAGAGGGTTTAAAAAGCCAAAAGAGCAATAATATCAGACCTATCCTAATAAAATTGCAAACAAGATTTCTTGAAGACTCCAAATCAACTCTATTTCTTACATACGTAGCTATTCCATAATACCCTGTCAACAAACTTAATACTAAGCTAAAAAGTCCAAGTCCAAACAACCATCGCACATCGCCCAACAAATAATCAGGAACAGTAAGAATGTCATTTATATATATAACACCAAAAATACTCAATATCGTAAACAAAATGGATAACAAAAGATTTGCAACCCACATTGAATTAAGATATTCGTTAGCCCCATTCATATCATCCTTATAAATATGCATAGTGATAAAACGTCCAGCCATTGAGCCAACAGCAGTTGTCAATATGGACGAATAACCTATAATATTGTTGACTAACGGGAAGAAACTATAAGCTTCCTTACCTACCGTTCTAATCAAATAAGGTGTAAAGAAAAAGGAAATAATGAAATTAATGACAAATGTCGAACCATTAAAAAACAGATTCTTTGCTATTTGTCGATTATTACTCACACTGTTTGCCATTATAATTGTTTTACGTTATCAAACTCTTTTAACCAAGTAGTATAAAAATTAACCACCTTTCCAGAAGTGTTATTAATCAAGTATATCTTTTTATCCAACAAAACTGCAAGTATCAACACATGTAAGCGCGTTGTATAAACTGTCTGATATTGGCATAAGAAATCAATACCTAACTGAACATAAAATCTACGATAATAATAATTCCGCTTCCAATCGTCAAGGCGAGCTATCCATCTACTGCCTATTCCTATAATTCTACATACCCTTGACACATTATAAAACCACCATTCTACGCAAGCTGAAGTTTTAAAACTTTGCTCATAGGTTGGCCAGTCGTGCCTTTCTGCTTCAGCAGGAATACTATACTCAATATTTTCATTGACAAATTCCTTGTCTATTCGTTTGAGATAAAGAATTTTATTTTGATTTTCTGTCAAATGGAATTTCGATATATCTATATAGAAAGCCATGTCAGGAATCAACAAACACTGATTACGGAAATGAGCAAGAAGAAAATTATACGAATATTGTTCCCTTGCACATATAGTCAAATTTGAATGATTACTATAAGCCTCAGCATCTTCCTTTATATAAGTATCATTCTCGTAATAAACAGACTGTGGCAATATTATTATTTTGTTGTTAGGATAAAGCTTTATAATCTTTTTACGGAACTCGGAATGCTGACGATACAAGCTACCAAAATTTCCACCTCCTTGCAATAATATTATTGTATCAGAAGGCAATTCTCTATATATAAAGCTATCCTTACTTGCATAATACAAACATTTATATGGCAATGTTTTTAGAAATTCTCTTGTACCTTCCCATATCAATGTATCACCGATGTTATTGTAGTATGGTAAATCAAGCAATACATAATCGTGAGTTATCAATGGCATGAGAGAATCTCGGATTTTCTCACGCAAAGTATATATCAATTGATCTTTTGAAAATGTCATATCACACTTTATAAAAATGTTTTGTGGAATTCTATAAACATGATTTCATTAATTTACAAAAGTATCCTTTATAGTCAGGATAACGCAAATTCAACAAGCAAGTGTAAAATTACTTTTTTACTGCAGTAAGTTCTACCAAATGCTTCATTCCATATTTAGTAAGCACATAATAAGACATTACGCCACTTTGAAAAACCTCACCTGTCTGTAAGTCCATATAGCCAAGAGCATAAAACTGAGAAAGTATCGTTTGGGCGCATTGAACATCTAAAGAACTATCAGGATGACATCCCTTATATGCGCAAATCATTTCATCTATAGTTTTTATCGCCATATTGGTTTGAACAGGAGATATAAAAGATGAGCCTATTATCTTGAAAATAGCATCCCATGAAAGAGAAAACTTTATAGGTTTATCATTTAAATCAATCCCAAAAAGATTACTTCCATCAAAAGAACGAATGACAAGTTCCAATTCATTAGTCCCTTGTTGGTAAGCCTTTTGTTTCTCCTTCTCACCAATTTCATAGGAAGCAATTTTCTTTTTCAACATTTCATTTTCACGTTGAAGATCAAGTATCTTTTGATTAGCCTCATTAGACGACACCGCGTCACCACGAACCCACCCATGACGTTGATGAGTTTCTTTTAGTTTAGAAAGACTGGTTATTACATTAAGAGCCAAATTGTCAGAGTTGTTATATGGCATACACAGTTGGGTCTTTACTAAATTTGTGAAGGATTCAAGTTTTTTCTTCTTATCTATATCTTGCTCCAATTTATCGCCTGTCAATATCTGAAGATCTTTTCTGAAAAAAGCAATCGTGGGAATATTCTTTGATTTAGCATACTCATATTCCAGTTGGGTGTAACTCTTTTGACTTTTTTCTTCAATGCTCCCATATTTGCCTCCTAAAATCAAAACATAATAGTCACATGATGAAATCAAATCTTTTATTACAGTAAACTGATCTTCATCCGCAGCGTTGAAATATTCCATTCCTATTGGGATACAATCTATTCTAAGCAAAGCTTGTAAGACTTTATTACGTTCTTCCTTCAAATCTTCATAAGTAGAACTGACAAAGACTTGGTACATTTTATTACTACTCATTCCAAATGTATTTATTAAAAAGGTCGGTTAATTGTTCTTGGATCTTTTCATCACGGAAATCCGCATCCAAATCCAGCTCCCTATTCATATAAGAAAGAAAATCCAGCATCTTTGCTTTCACTGTATTAATAATAGCGGATGGTGCTGTTGCAGACAAGGATCTATAAGCTCTTTGCACATTGCCAGTCTCTAAATACTTGTCTATAACAGGAAATACGCTACCAGGTACTCCCAATTTTATTTCATCCCCTCCATTTTGATTATGTATTTGCTCTAATTCAGTCAAAGACTGGGGTAGTTTTACTGATGAGACAAATTTACGTACATGCTCTTCTTTTATAATGTCGGCTGGTATGGTGAAATTTGTCATTATGCCTCTAAATGGAATAAATATGTCGGCACGTAGAATACAAGGAATATCACGATACTGTGGTATGTCTTCATCCTTGCTATTATGGTATCCTCTTTGTTCCTTACGAACCCAATCTGAAAAATTATTATTATATAGTTCGAAAGAAACAGCTTGCGCCATCATCATGACTTTGCTCATAGGTTCGCTATGAGCAAAGGAATTAATCAAGTCCCTTATTAATTCTCTTTTGTTCATATTCAATTTCTCCAATAAATTTACATCATATAACAATTTATCAATTTCTGACCAATAGCCTTGACATACAAAGTCACATTTTTTCTTCGGTAAGTGTCCAATAACATCACTCAACACTATCAGATAGATTCAAGGTTATATTTTAACTTTATTATTCATTATCCCAAATTCTATTAAACTCTTTAGTATATTGGGATGCCATATCCATATAATTTTTATGCACGGAAATTTCTTCATCATTTTTCGTCTCTGCATTAGTTGTCCAATTATACGATCCATGGATTATAGTATTATTGTCAATTACACAAAACTTATAATGCATAATTCCTTTTCTTTCTGCCCTTACAGCCTTATGCTCTATCTGAGACAAATCAACCCCATGCACTTGATTTGTATAATTGGCATCAATCATGACACGAACCTTGCAACCCTCCTTTTTCTTTTCTAATAATTTACTCAATAAAGTAGGATTAGTAAACCAAGCAACACTTACGTCTATTGTTGCCTTTGCTTCATCTAAGAAATTAAGTATTTTTTGTTCTATATTTTTAAAATCGACCTCTGTTATTATGTCGGTCTTTATTTCCTTTACACCAGAAAAGTAACTATCCAAAGCCTTTACAACTATAGAATTCATTGTCTCTATCCCTACCATTGGCTTTGGTTTAATGGTAAGTGTATGACCAGGATGAGACTTGCTTATAGATTCTGTAATATTTACACTTTTCACCTCATTCAACTGAAGTAGTAATCTTTGAACCTCACTTGTCACGGAATCATCCAAAAAGAATACCTTCAAGTATTTCTCATTAAATATCTCACGAATTTCTGTTGAATATTTTTTATTTTCCATAAGCTACAAATTATTTTTTACCCTTTCTTTCCAAATATGTAACCCAACGACAACGTTATCACTGGCAATACCAATTGCCATAAAGTAGTAACGAAATACTTATCTTCATACATATAATAAGCAACGCAAGACATACCTATAATTGCCACCAACAAGACAAAACAAATAACCGCTGCTATATTTCTTGAAGAATTATCTGAAGCACCAAAAATACAGCCCACCTTGCCCAAATCCATATTACGCATGGATATTTCATGATCATGCTGAGCTTTCTGCATTTTCAACTGATAGTCGTGATTTTCTTGCGCCATCGCCTTTTGATGCTCCATTTGTTTAAGGCGTTGACGAAAAATCCTTACTATAACCATTTGCAGAGCTATTATTGTTTCTAAAATTTTCCATTTGCACTATTTTTCTTTATACCAACAATATAGCATAATGCGATTATTAATTTTTCCATCTGAAACCAAAGGAGTTATTGAGAAATAGACGTACAAAGCCTTGCCTTCAATTTGCCCTACATGAAGGAAATCAGACGGCGACGAAAATATGCTTGAATATCCATCTACCCCTATTTCTAAATACTCTCCCAGCTCATCCTTCTTAATAGTTCCAGTTACACCAGACTCTTTGACTTCTTGGTTCGCCTGATTGGGAGTAAAGACAAAACGAAATCGCAGATGTTCAAAAGAAAACTGCATATAGTCGTCTTCAGGAACAATTACACTACCAGATTCTATAATCTCATATTTACTTGTCGAAATTGTAATCTCCATAATTATAAACCATTATTTGAAATCCAATCAAATAGCTGATGTGGATCTAATCTATTTTGTAAAAAAGTATTACTTGTTAGCAATCCAAATTCTCGTCCCCGTAATATAATTCTTGGGGGTGTACTTGTATATGGATTAAATGGACTATATGAGGAATAGCGACTTCCATACTGACCATATTGATTGAATATGGAAGTGGAAGAATATTTACTTCCATAACTCCCATATTCATTCATCACTGAGTCTGGGGTGTATCTATTCGCTGTCAGTAGGCCTAAAAATTGCCCATCTTGTGCCAAAAGAAACAATTCTTGTCGCCTTACTCTCATTTCAAATTCTCCTTGTGTCATACTTAATTATCAGATGTTATGTAAGTATCCTTTTATCTATCTAACTACTCTTCTTGTAAATCTACAGGAAGAATCCTATTCAAGCTTTCCTTTGAAAAGAAAGGTTCACCATTTTCTATCGCTTTTGCCGCCTTGTCATATCCGTTTGAAGTGGTTCGAGGAGCATTTGCATATACAGCCAATGTACGCTCTTTCAATTCATCTCTTCTATCTTGAATATCATCAACTCCTATGCTTCTTGCCTTAATATCATAAAGCAAAGAAAGATACTCTTCCCTCAAATCCAGCAATTTCAATGCTGTAGCACCATGTGAAGCAGACAATTCCCCAAGATCATAGCCTTTAGATAAAGAATTAGCTATGACGAGTAACGCAGAAATCGCCGTAGATACTAATGCAGCTATTCTTACACAATCAAAACTTCCATCTTGCAATGGCGTATTTTTACTTACGCCAAGCAACACATAAACTATACCAGAAGTAGAAAGAGCAGACAAGACTATTTGGGTAATTTTCAACCTATTATTCCATGTTCTGAATATGTCAGCATCTTTCTCATGTATCTTATGAGTCCAAAAAACATTCCCATACGAGTTACGTATTTGGGAATTTAAAAGTTTAACCTTATCTTCATCCATAGTTGCTTACTTTAATTTAACGCTTTATAGGAACTAATATCTTGTCGCGAGCCACAACAACTCCATTTTTTATGATATAACACTCCACGTAATGAGGTCCATAGAAGTTAGACGTCTCCTTACGCCCATTGTTATTCATATTAGGATTTTCTATAAAACCTCTCAGACAATTACGTCGTTTAGCTTCTTCACCAACATTTTTAACTTTCCATTTCACCTGATAGTCACCTAAGACATCCGTATCCTTTATATAAAATTTTAAGGTATAGTCATGTGGTATCCATTCTTTCCGAGCCAACAAATCTCGCAGGCTTGTAGGCCTAAATCCATTACGTTCTATAACACAATCTATCTTTAAATCGAATAATATATCCACAGGATATTTATCCTCTATAAACTGCTCATTATCACTATAGGTCTGAGCAAAACATCTAGCTTCCGAACACTCTTCATCTCCCTTCGGAAAATCTCTACCAAAGACTTCACGCCAATCCTCATTTTTTTGTACTTCCGTTTCCTCACCTATAGCTTCTTTGGCTTTTTCGTAAGCTTTACCTGCCTTGTGACGAAAAGGATGTTTTACTTTTACATCTTGGTTGCTACCCAATGCCTGATAATGGTCTTGCTTAGGTTGATTTTTAAGATACTCAAAAAAGTCCTTGCACATATTGTCAAAATCCGAGAAAGATGCGAAATCATAATCATCACGTTCTTTCAAGAAATTGTATGCCAATGTATCAACCAACAATCCTCCCATAGCTACACCCATATTATTTTTCCAAGACCTTGTCATCTTGCATAATAAACGATGATGCTTTCCATGATTGTTTTTAAAATCAGTCATTGCATTCTGTTCTTGCTTAGGCTTGGTAATCTTGTAACTATTATATTTAGTGTCAGGATATTTGTAATTGACATAACCATCATCACCATTCTCTTCAAATACTGGTTGTACCTCAAAGGTAAAATCCGAGAAAAACACATCTACGACCAATCTATCATAGCAAATATTTGTATTAGGATAACGCTCTATCAAAGCTTCTCGGACATCTGCAAGTAATTTTTTAGGAGAACTCTTATAAATATCCCATTTACTCTTAGGCATTATATACAGCATATCCAAGTCAGAAATTCCTTTAATACCAGTATATCGCCCATACGAACCAACCCGTAAACTATTTGCCGTTTCTGAATCTGTATCCCTAAAAGTCTTATTTAGCTTCTTGGTAATTTCCTCATAACGGTTGCCTATTTTTTCGTAATTGTCAACTTTTATGTTATCAAGAAATGTTGAAAAAGAGGTACTTGTTGTCATATTTGTATCATTTTAAATTCTTATCTCTACAAAAGAGATGTTATCCTTTCTATTTAATGCAGGTTACTAACTTGTATGCTTTTCAGTAGTTAATATCATTACTTAACTAAGCCCAACAATGGTTTTACTAAGGTTAAAATTTCAACAATCCTGTTGGCATTGCTTCTAAATTTAAGAACATCCAGATTTTTCGCAACTTCTCTAAAAACACTGTCTGTCGATTTATACTCAGGTAATATATCCTTTTCTGCTGCAGCTATACAATCTACTATTTCTTTTATAGATTTATAAGTTTCATCCTTATTGTCACCTTTTATCTTGCATACAACTTGCTCTATTTTATCATTGTCAGTGATATGAAATGCTATAAAACATGGCAATTTCTCTGAAGAATCAAGCCCAAAGAAATCCAAGTATTTTTGATTATCATTTGGCTCGTCCCATATTGTACGCATAAAATTAATATGCCAATCCTCAGATGCTCTGTATAAAGTATAACTCCCTTGCACCAATGGTTTCACTACAAAAATTGGCCAATTTGTACCTGAAGCGTCATCTAAAGCATCCCAAAACTCCTTGTCATTAATAACTTTTGCTACAAAAGCATCCTTTCTTGTGTACATAATAAAGCCACATATCCGTGAAGTTGCACCTTTTGCGACTTCACGAATTATACTTATATCACTTTTATCCAAAGTAAACATATGGCAAGTTCTCAATAGAAGTGCACGATTCTGAGGTGGTTCAGGCTTAATAATCTATACCTGAAAACACCGAGGGGTTTGGGGGCGAGAAGCCCCCATGAATTGAGCTATGTCAAGAAATTCAATGGGCAATGCAATAAAATTAAAAAGGGAGACCGCTGTCTCCCAGAGATTAATTATTTTTGCATTGATGAGTCCACTTGAAAAAGTGGGTTCGATTTAAATTAAACAAATATCATTGTCGG
>ERZ808275.420-NODE-420-length-17703-cov-6.258840_pt1 | contig 17703 bp, 10 predicted proteins | sample MGYA00520894_ERZ808275 | MGnify/ENA primary metagenome ERZ808275 (study PRJEB31516, sample SAMN03275598) | gut metagenome | biome: mammalia-associated habitat; material: feces | host: Papio cynocephalus | place: Kenya | collected 2012-08-03 ...
CAGCCCACAGGGCTTCTTATCTCGCCGTAGGCTCGAACGATTATTCCGTGTCGCTACGGCACTCAGTGCGCGATGCGCACCTGCCTTACGCTTCACGTCTCCATAAACATTGTATAACGACGCGAGCCGCGTCGTCTCCCAGCGTAGTATTGTCATTCAGGTTGTGGCAAACCGGTCGCGAATGAGGGCGTACACCCTACTTTGCCTATGGCTTGCAGGGAACTCGTAGCGTCTGCGTCCGCAGCGGAAGATTGTGCCAACTTATGGGTAAACGAAACGTATGGCAAGGATGGTATTATCTACCGTGTATCTACCGTGTATCTACCGTATATCTACCGTGTATGTACCATAGTTGGTAGCGGAAAGCAGGCGCAAAAAAGCAACAAAAAATAGGCTGCTTACAGATGTTGCAGGCAGCCTATTTGAGTATTCCCAATGGAATGTTTACGGATAAGGGGTATCAATCTCACACCGTGGCTTCGATATTCCACGTGAAAGCGCGGACACCGACCTCTTTGTTGCGGAGGTCGAGTTTCTCGACGGACTCGAGAAGCACGTCCACCTTGTCGTCGTCCACTACGGTGATGACGCAGGAGTTCATCTCTGGCCATGTGTGGGTGCCTCGGCGGGGTTCGCCGTCGTGGGAACCGCGCCCCTGCACCTGCTCGAACATAGTGAAACCACGTATTTTCAATACATCAAGCATATACTCCACACGCTCGGTGTTGGCTTGATTGAATACTATCATTACTGCTTTCATATAATTATGAATTATGAATTATGAATTATGAATTGCAACCTTTTGTATAATTATGAATTATGAATTGCAACTATCGACTGACGTTTGACTATTTGTTGACGATGCGAGTTATTGACGACGCGAGCCGCGTCGTCTCCCAACGTCGTCCCAAAACGTCGTCTCCCAGACCATTATGAGTTGACAGCGGCATTATCTTTCTTCACTTTGATGTCCATAAAGATAAAGTTCTCACGTACTTTCTTGAGTTTGTTGCGGTCGTCGTGCCTTGATATTGCGCCATATAGCACAGGCACGATGTACAAGGTAAGGAACGTGGAGACGGTGAGACCGCCGATGACGACGATACCCAGCGGTTGCCACATCTCAGCACCTTCACCGGAACTGACAGCCATAGGCACCATACCGAGGATGGTGGTGAAAGCGGTCATAAGGACAGGACGCAGACGGCTTCGTCCGGACATCTGAATAGCCTCGTTGAGTTCGTGCCCACGCTCGCGCATAAGGTTGATATAGTCCACCAGCACGATACCGTTCTTGACCACGATACCCACCAGCAGCACCAGTCCCAAGGCACCAATCATATCCAACGATGTGTGGGTCATCCACAGTGCCAGTACCACGCCGGAGAGTGCGAACGGTACAGCCATCATGATGATGGCGGGTTTGGAGAATGACTCGAACTGACTTGCCATGACGATATAAACCAGCATAATGATAAGCAATCCGAGCCAAATCATATTGCCGAAGGTCTCCTGCTGGTCTTCGTAGTCGCCGGCGATGCTTGCACTATAGCCTGTAGGAATGTCAAGTTGCGGGAACACTTTCGCCTCAATCTGCTGTGCCAACTCACCCATAGAGGTGTTGTAGGGCGTGATTTTCACCGTCACGATACGCTGACGCGATTTGCGCTCGATGGTAGGCGGTGCCCAGTACTCGCCGATGGAGCATACCTCCGACAGTTTGACGGTGCTGCCCGTGGCGGTTGGGATAGAGAGGTCGAGAATGTCGGATATGGAGTTGCGGTCATCCTCTTTGAGGCGCACGCGTATGTCGTACTCCGAGCCGTCCTCCTTGAGGTATCCGCACGCCATACCGTTCACGCGGTTGCGCAGATAGGTGGAGATGGTGGCGGAGGTGAGACCGAGGCGCGAAGCCTTCTCTTTGTCCACGATGATTTTGATTTCGGGTCGGTCGTCCTCACGCGAGATATTGATGTCTCGCGCACCGGGCAGTTCTTTGCACTGCTCTTTGATCTGCTGTGCGAGTTGGTTGGTGAGGTCGAAGTCGTAGCCGTAGATCTCCACATCGACGGTGGAACTGCTACCGCCGCCCATACCGCCGCTGACGGCCGCCTGGTAGTCGGTGATTTCGGGATAGGTAGCCATCTCCTGACGCAGCACTTCGGCTATCTCCCAGATAGAGCGTTTGCGCTGCCATTTTTTGTTGCAGCGGATAGTCATCGATATCTTGTTGTTCATCGTGGAGGAGAACATCGCCGAGATGGTAGCGTCGTCGTTGCTACCTGCCGAGGTGCTAATCAACTCAATCTCAGGCACCAACTCCTCGAAGCGTGTCTCGAGACGGCGGGCGGTCTTGAGGGTCTCCTCGATACGTGTACCGCGTTGCAGTTCCACGGTTACGGACAGACGTCCGTTATCCTGCTGCTGCATAAAGTCGGTTCCCACCTTGCCCAAGACAAACGGCAGAAGCGACAGCACGAAGAATGTCAGCAATATGCCCACTGTTATCCACTTATGGCGCAAGCACCAGCCGAGTGACCGCGCATAGAGTTGGTCAATCTTATCGAGCAGGCGCACCACGGTGCGGTCGTACCACGTCTTCTTGTCGCCCTCGTCCACGAGGTCGCCGTTCTCGTCCACATGCACCTTGCGCGGCTTCAGCAGGCGCGAAGCGAGCATAGGCGTCAGCGTGATAGCCACCAGCGTGGAGGTACAGCAGACAATCGTTACAATCCAGCCCAGCGACTTGAACATGATACCCGCCATACCGCTCAGCATAGTCAGCGGCACGAACACAGCCACCAGCACGAGGGTCGTGGCGATGACGCTGACCCACACCTCGTTGGTCGCATAGATAGATGCTTCGCGCGGACTCTCGCCACGCTCCACGTGGCGGGTGATGTTCTCCAAGACCACGATCGCATCGTCCACCACCATACCGATAGCAATGGTCAGGGAGCAGAGCGAGATGATGTTCAGACTGGAGTCCGCCATCTTCAGATAGATGAACGCCACAATCAGCGCAATAGGAATAGTGATTGAGATGATGAGCGTGGCACGCCACTTGCCGAGGAAGAACAGCACTACCAACACCACGAACAGCAATGCGTACAGTACCGATTCCTCCAGCGAGTCGATGGAGTTCTGAATATTGTCCGACGAGTCGTAGATCTGCTCTATCTTGACATCGGCGGGCAACTGCTTCTGTATCTTGTCGAGTTCTTTCTTCACATCGCGGCACACCTGCACGGTGTTTGCGCCGGTCTGCTTTGCCACAATCAGACGCACCGCTTCACGCCCGTTGGTCTTCTCGTCCAATGCCAGGTCTTTGATAGTATCGCGTACGGTAGCGATGTCGCGGATAAACACCTGCTGCCCTTGCGGGGTTATGGTTACCATCAGGTCGTTTATCTCGCTCGACTCCACGAACTCCGAACGCACCTGCATCTGGTACTGCTCCTTCACCATCTTCACCGTACCGGAACTGAGGTTCAGGTTGTTGGCACTCACCACGTTGCCCACCTGTTCGAGGGTCAGTCCGTAGGCATCCAGTTTCTGCTGGTCGATGTCCACATACACATAGCGGTCAGGCGAACCAGACAGCGATATGTTACCGATACCGTCAATGTGGTTCAGTTGCGGCACAATCTCGTCGTTCAGCAGTTTGTCCAACCCTGCGTAGGTCTCGCCGGCGGTGAAAGAGTACTGGCAGATAGGCATGGACGATGACGAGAACTTGAACACCACCGGTGTGCTACAGTTGTCGGGCAGGTTATCCCTCACCATATCCACATACGAGCGGATATCGTTCACCGCCTCATCGATGTCGCTACCCCATTCCATCTCCAGCGTTACCATCGAGATGTTGTCTTTGGAGGTTGAGGTGATGTGCTTCAGGTGGTCAACGGAGTTCAGCGCGTTCTCCATCACCTTGGTCACGTTGGTCTCCATTTCCGAGGCGGACGCACCGGCGTAGGTGGTCATCACGGTCACGTACGGCGGGTCCATCTCGGGGAACTGGTCCACAGGCAACTGCCGGAAGCAGAACAAGCCTATGATTATCACGGCAACGAATATCAACGCTGTCGTTACCGGTTTGTTTATGGCTGTTTGATAAATTGACATAGTTACAATTCTTAATTCTTCATTCTTAATTCATCATTGAACAACGTTGAGTTTCACGCCGTCCACCAACTTGTGCTGCCCCACATAGACATACTCCACACCGGCTTTTATCTCCGGAGCAAATATCTCGATGTCTTCGTCGAAGCGTTGTCCCAAGGTTACAGCCACACGTTTTGCGCGGCCGTTCTCGTTGATGAACACATAGCGGTCGTTGGCACCCACCAGTTTCTCGACGGACTGATACGGTACCACGATGGTCTCTTCTTTGCCCAATCCGAGGGTGGTCGTTACGTACATACCCGGGCGCAACTTCTCTTTCGCATTGGGTATCACCACTTTGCACTGGAACGTGTGCGTGCTTGCGTCAATGGTCGGATACACCACCTCGATGGTTGCGGGGAACTCTTGGTCGGGGTATATCTCGCTCTTCACCGTCAGGCGCATACCCTCGTGTATCTTCGGAAAGTAGGTCTCCGGTATGGCTATCAGGGCTTTCAGTTTGTTTATCTGGGTCAGCACCACGATAGCCTGACCGCTGTACAACTCGCCGTCCTCGTAGTTCTTCGCCGATATGACGCCCGCAAACGGAGCCTTCACGTAGGTGTTCTTCTCGAGGAATGCGAGGTTCTCTTTCAACTGGTCGTATTGCACTTTCGTCTGGTCGTAGGTCTGTTGGCTCACCGACCCAGATGCCAGCAATGCCTCGGCACGGTCCAACTCGGTCTTGAGGTTGGTCAGTTGTATCTTCGAGGTGTTGTACTGGTTCTGGTCCATACGCACCAGCATATCGCCCACGTTGCGCTTGTCGCCTACCTCCACGTAGATATGCTCAATCTTACCCGTCACCGACGGAGCCACGTTCAGCGTCTGATAGCCTTGCAGGTTGGTCGATACATTGATAACGCGCTCTATCTCACGGGGTTGCAGCGTCATAGTCTTCACCACCTCCACGCGCTCGGTCTCTGCGTTTTGGGTGTCTGCGGTCTTTTTTTGGCAGCCTGCCAACACGCTCAAGGCAGCCACTGCGAAAATCACTGTTTTCTTCATATATCTTTTTTGTTTTATTCTGTTGATTATACCTTTTTAATACGGTCTTTGCCGTGTCAAACAGCAAGGGATACGCAAGGGATACGCAACCCTTGGGCTATGGACAGGCTACTTGTTGTTTAAGAATTTTTCAAGTTCCGCCTGCGCATTCACCAAGGTCAGCACAGCCTGTACGTAGGTGGACTGAGCGGTGATGAGGTCGTTGCTTGCGTTTACCAGTTCCAAGTGGCTGGTGGCACCTTGGTTGAACTTATTGGTTGTCAATTGGAACACACGCTGAGTAACATCCATATTCTCTTTCTCGGTGGTGTATGTCTCAAAGGAGTTCTGGAGGTTGAACCGGAGTTGCTGGTTCTGTATGCCGAGGTTGTCGGCGGTCTCGGCAAAGGTGTTGCGTGCCTCTTCCAACGCAATCTTTTTCTCTACTACACCCGCGGCACGCTTACCCGATGACCACAAAGGCATCGACACGGTAACACTCACTGCGTGCGGCGGAGTCATACGCATGCCGCCCTCTGCATAGTACTTCTGATTACTGTATTGATAGCCTGCGCCCACGGTCGGACCATACGCCCAACCTGCCATGTGAACGTTTGCTTTCGCCAACTCCACGTTCTTCTCCAAGGTCTGGTAACTCAGGTTTCTTTGAGGGATAAAGTCCTCTCCGAGCAGTTGAAGCACAGCATCTGCCGACAGCATATCGTCCAATGTGGTAGTCAGTGTCAGTTCCGTCTCCACGGGTACATCAAGCAGCACTTTCAGCGAGTTCAATGCCAACAGAGTGGAACGCTTGTTCGAGTTGATGTTGTTGCGAAGCGTATTCACACGCACCATTATCTGGTCAGCCGTGGTCTGCTCAGCCGCACCGACGTCCACGCTACGCTGTGCCATCTCTGCCAACCGCTCCACGTTTTGCAACGACGAATCCAGCAACGCCACCACGTCTTGCAGCACCAACACCGAAGCATACGAAGTCTTCACGCTCGCGCGCAGGTTCACCTCGGATTGCTCCTTGTTTATCTTCTGCATATCGATGGCGATGTTGTTGAGCAGTGCACCCACTATGGCTTGTCCGTTGATACCCACCGAAGCCTTCACGCCCGTGGTGGAATAGTCCGGCATGGCAATCTTCATACCGCCGAACTCCATCTCGTATCCGCACATCGAACTGTATGCCCACGATGCGTCAGCCTGCGGCAGCATGGCGGCAATGGTTTGCCAGCGTTGCGCATAGGCTTCCTGCACGGCGAGGTCGGCATTGCGCAGACTGCGGTTGGACTCGATGGCATAGTCCTGCGCCTCTTCCAGACTCAGACTGAGAGTCTTCGGCACATTGCGTTGCGGGGCTTTCTTTGTGGCAGCCATCACATGGTCTTCTGCCATGGCACCGCTGCTTATCACAAGCGCGGCAACCATCAATGAAAGTAACTTCTTCATCTTGTACATTGATTTTCTTTTTCTTATATGTTGTCGGTTTAATGTATTTGTTTCCTTATTGTTTTGCCGTCTCGGCAGGTGTTTCCAACGCTTTGAGTGCCGTCAGTCCCTGTTCGGTCAGCATACCCTTTCCCAATATCTCCAATCCCTGCCGTGCAATGGCTATTATCTCTTCGCGCCGTTTGGGGTATTGCTGTATCTGCTCCATAACGAGATAGTGCGAATAGGAAAAGAGTTGTGCCGTCAGGTCGGCGTCTATGTCTTTGCGGAAGACTCCTTCTGCCTGTCCTTTGCGCAGGAAGCGCATCAGGTTGCGGCACATCATACTGCATATATGTTCTTTGTGGAGGTTGCAGAGGGCGGGGTAATACTTCTGCAGGTCGTACATAATGGGTGGCGGTTGTTCGAGGTTCTTCTCGTTTTTGCGTGCCATAGGTCCCCACTGATGCAGGATTTCTATCACGCTTTTGCCTTCCACCTCACGGAGCATACGTTGTTCCATTTGCTGCTCATGTACGGCAAGCATATCCTTTACGAGTTGGTCTTTCGACTCAAAATATACGTAAAACGTCTTCTTGGAGATACCCAAATCACGGCAAATATCATCAATGCTCACGGAACGGATGCCCACTTTGCGCATCTTTTCCATAGCAAACTGCACGATATTTTCCCGTTGGTTGTCACACATAATACGCACCACATATACAATAAACGTGCCATACGTGCCAAAACAGGTTTCCAGTTGGAAACTTTTTTACTTTTGTAGTTTCCAAGTGCTATTTCTGCCATACAAGCATACAAGGAGAGGGGATAGGTCTAATAGGTCTAATAGGTCTAATAGGTCTAATTGGACTAATAGGACTAATGGGTCTAATAGGACTAATAGGACTAATCAATCATACCCTATTTTGCAAACTGCAGTTTGCAAAATATACAAAAACATGCTGTAAAACATATTTTCTTGTTGTTTTATTTGGTAGTATCAAAAATATGCCGTACTTTTGCACCGTGTTTTTCATGGTATTAGATTTAAGGTTAAGTAAAAAGATTGGGTTGTCGTGATGACAATCCTCTTTTTTTTATTATTATAGAGGTCATTAAAGACATTAGAGTCCCTAAAGAGGGTGTTTAACAAGTTAAAAAGAATACCTGTTCTTCAGAAAAAGATTGCTCTTGACGACGCGAGCCGCATCGTCTCCCACCAAAATAAAAGGCTGCCTATACTTGTTAGACAGCCTCATTTTATTATGCGTATTGTGCGTTCTTTTACACGATACTATCTCTATCTTTTTTGGTATTACTCGATAACAGCACCGAGGGCATTGTATTTAACGCCGTTCTTAACGATAACCAAAGCACCGTTCTCCATATATTTGGTAGCCTTAGCCTCTACAGCGGTGTTGTTGATGGCGGTTTCACCACCAATGGTAAGCGAAGAAATACGATAACCGCCAGTAAACTCTTTGATTTTTACCTCAGCAGCCGTTGCCTGATATTCCAAAGTTTTCCAAATATAACCCTCAGAACCTTTAGCGGGGCAAGTAAGGTCTGTAGAAACAGCAATGGCACCCGTGGGGTATGTACCGGCAGCATCTGCAAAATTAGCCGCAGTACCACCCTTGGCGGCTACAACCAACTTAATGCTTGCACCGATCTGAACACCCGAGAGTTTGATAATACCGTTCTTGCCACCGAACTCGAAACTATTGCCCAAGTTGATAACGATTGCTTTTTTCTTATCTTCACCATTTTTGATAGTGAATTGGATATTCTCTGCGCCTTTGGGAGATACGACAGCCTCTGCACCGCCAGTGATGTCATAAACCAATTTGTCCTCTTTAGTTTCCGTTGCATTCTTGGTTGCGCTCTTTACAATCCAATCTGCTTCGGTAGCATACTTTGAGAAATCATAGGTCTCTGCGTTGATGGTTGCTGCTGCAACAAGGGCAGCGGCGAAAAAGAAGATTTTCTTCATAATAATGTGTTTGTTTTTATGTGGTTAATGTAAAATAGTCAGTCTTTGTTTGTTTCCGATTGACGGTGCAAAAGTAGTGCAAATATATCAATTGCGCAAACAGATTTTGACAGAATATGTGTATTTTTTTAGTTGAGAGTTGAATGTTGAGAGTTGAGTGCAGTTTGACAGTCGATAGTTTATAGTGTATAGTTTATAGTGTATAGTTTATAGTGTATAGTTCTATTCCTTACTCTGTCAGCGGGTCTTTGCCGTTGAAGAGAATGGCACTGGAGTGCTTGATGTCGAACTCGTTGCCCGGTCGTGTGCGGAAAGAGCAGTTGGTGAATGTGAGTTTCTCGGCATAGTTCAACTTTACACCCGTATCGGTAACGCCATAGATGGTGATGTTGTCAAAGATGATGTCGTGCACGGGCATACCTTTCAGTCCTTGTATATTGACCACGTTTTCGGCTACAGCACCTGTGATATTGCGGAAAGTGATATTGCTCCAGTCGGGGAAGAAAGCGTCTTTTTTGTCCTTGTCGGTGGCACTGACTCCCGCTCCTCGGTCGGCATAGCCTGACTCTATATGTATAACATCTTCGCGGATATTGCGTACCACGTTGTCCACGCAATAGAGGTCTTTGCACCAGCCGCCGCGTCCGGGAGCGGACTTGAAGCGAAAGCCTATGTCGGTGCCATCGAAGAGACAGTTGCGTACCACAATACGCTGCATACCGCCCGAGAACTCCGATCCGATGACAAACCCGCCGTGTGCCCGATAGACTGTGTCATTCATAATGAGGATGTCCGATTGTGGACCTGCGTTCACACCTTTTTGCCCTACACCGCCTTTCATACAGATACCATCATCGCCGCAACTGATGTTGCAGTTGACAATCAGCCCGGTCTGTATATTCCCGGGGTCCATAGCATCACCGTTCTGCGCCCACCACGGACAGCGGATAGTGATACCATCGATGATTAGGTTCTGCACACGCGTCGGCACGAGGTGGAACTTGGGTGAGTTGAGCAGCGTAACGCCCTGGATGAGTACGTTTTTCGAGTCGGTGATGTTCACCAGATGCGGGCGCATCTTCTCTTGTGTGATAGCGTCGGAAGCGATATTGGGGATACCGAGTTCTTTGTTGAGGTTGTAGGGATACCAGATAGAGTGCTTCTTGTCGTCTGGACGGAGTGTACCGCCCATAGCCAGTGCTTCTTCCCATACTTGCGGGTCGGTCTTCTTCACCTTTTTCTCTTTGATAGGACGCCAATAGAAACCTTGCCCGTTGAGGGTGCCGTTGCCCGTAATGGCTACGTTCTCCAGTTTGGAGCCATAGACGCAGGCATTGCATTTCTTCGAGCCGTCGCGTAGCGAGTCCGATTTCTGGACATAGAGTTCCTTGTTGGTGGAGAAAAGCAGCGTTGCCCCCTCTTGGAGATGGAGATTGATATTGCTCTGCATACGGATAGGACCGGTAAGCCATGTTCCTGCCGGGATAATGACCGTTCCTCCGCCCTGTTTGGACAGTTTCTTGATTACTTTGTTGATGATATTGCCGACATCGGTCTTGCCGTCCGCCACGGCACCTACGTTAGCGATATTCACCTCCACATTGCGGAACGCCACAGGCTGTACCTGTTGCATCTCTATGGGGAGGTTGGTATAGTATTCGGCGTATGGGTTAGCCGACAGCAATGCACAATGCACGAAGCATAATGCACAAGCAGACAATAAGAAAAGACGTTTCATATTCAATGAACAGTTAACAATTAACGATTAACAATCAATATACCAAGTCGGGTGGTGAAGCGTAAGGCGGGTGTGCGTAGCACACTGAGCGCCGTAGCGACACGAAGCCCTGTGGGCTGAGTAGAACTCCTTATGACGGGTGGATAGTCTTTTGACATATCTCCAACCTAAGCCTATCCTATAACGAATCACCTACTAATCACCTACTCCTGATAGCACGAAGCGGGCATCCGGTTAGTACAAATCCTGTACCAGACTGTTGAGATATACTTCGAGGTTGGTGTATGGGGCTTGCAGGGTAGTGGCTTTGCCGTCGGAGGCGGTGTGCGGGTTCAAGCCGTGTGCTGTTTCCCATTCGTCGGGCATACCGTCTCGGTCGGTGTCTTTGGCGGCTTGTGTAGAAGCATATTCGACATAGCCGCCGGCATCTTTGGGCGAGTCAATCAGTCCGCCTGTAGAGCCGTTGGAGCCTTTGCACGAGGCTGTGCCGTTGCGTACTTCGTCGGCGATACGGGTGTCGATGGCATCGCGGCGGAGCGAGCAACCCGCTTTGGCAAGGACGGTCTCGAAAGCCTGTTCGGCAGTTTGCTCTGTTGTGAGCAAGGTCAGTCCGTCCGTCCAGCGTGTTTTTGCTTTTACGTTGTCGGTCTTGATGGTAGAGCCTTGCCAGTTGTCTTTTGTAACCATCTCCGAGCCGTACATATAGTTGCCTTTCAAGTAGAACTGTCCGGGAATGAGTGTGCCGAGTTGAGAACAGTAGGAGCATTTGACCGTAGGGTCGAGTAGGCGGGTCTTCTTGGAGGTGGCAGGACCGGGTTTGTAGTAGTTGGCGACCATATTGATTTGCCGTGCATGCTCTACACCTTCCCCTCCATAAGACGAGTTGCCACCCCAGTTATAGACCACATTGTTCACATAATCAAGCGGTCCGAAACAGGTGCTGTTTACATACGAGTGGTCGAAACGCGGGTTGCGGGAATCGTGGTGGGCGAGCAGGTTGTGGTGGAAAGTGGCATTGGTTCCGCCCCAGATGCCGCCGTAGCCGTGGTTCCCTTTGACGTGAACGGAACGGCGGAGCGACTCGGTGATAAAACAGTACTGGAGGGTGAAATTCGTATTCCCATAGCAACTGACACACTCGTCGGTACTCCACGAGAACGAGCAGTGGTCTATAATGACGTTTTTGCGCCCTTTCACAGTGAGTGCATCGCCCTCCACCTTGTTTTGGTCTCCCATACGGAAACGCAAGAAACGGACGATGACGTTGCTGCATTTGATTTCTACGGGGTAGCCTGCGATACAGATACCGTCTCCGGGGGCTGTCTGTCCGGCAATGGTGAGTGAGCCGTTGACGATGTTGAGCGGGCTTTTGAGATTGATGGTACCCGATACGTCGAAGACGATAGTGCGTGTACCGGCTATGTTGACGGCATGGCGCAGCGAACCGACATCGTTAGGGTCGTCATTGAGGTTGGTTACGTGGAGTACCACGCCGCCGCGTCCGCCTGTGGTGTATTTGCCGCCGCCTTCCGCACCGGGGAAAGCCGGTGTTTGAGCGGGGGTAACGACAGGTTCTTCGCCACCGCCGCACGCAGTACAGCAGATAGCGAAGAATATAAGGAACAAGTATTGCTTAATATAAATAGTCATTCCAAAGTGTGCCATTGGAAGCATTGACATTGACATCGAAGATAGGCCAGTATTGGTGCATATCAATGTCGGTGCCTTCCTTGTAAAGGAAATAATTTTTCGGATCGAGGTGTTCGGTAACACCATCATCGCTGGTCTTTACATAGAACGCTTTGGCTACCCAACCTTGTGCTTTGTCGAATTCGGCAGGTCGGCTGTCGCCCAAGTTCAGACCGACAAACTTGTCGAACACATACGCATCGCCCGATTGGGCAAAGGAGTTGTCTTTGCGGTATGTGAAATAGACGGAGTCGCACCGTCCGGCATACTTGCCTTCGCCGGCTTGCAGGTCTGCCAAATCTTTCATAGTGTTCTCCAGCGATTCTTTGAGCATACCCCAACGCATCAGGTCATATTTGCGGATATTTTCGCCGCAGAACTCAAATGCACGCTCGTCCACGATAGCCTCGAAAGTGAGGGGTTTGGATGCCAAGCCTGCGCGGGTGCGTATTTTGTCGAATTGCTCCTGTGCATCGAGTCCGTACAGGTTGTCCGGTTTGTTTCCTTCTTTGGAACCGATAGCCGCTTCGGCGAACATCAGCAGGATGTCGGCATAGCGGAGCACGGGCATATCCACACAGTCTTCGTTGCTGATATAGGAACGCACCATCCACTCCACACGCAGTTTACCGAGGTGCATTGACGAGGCATCGGCTAATTTCCGGTAGAGTTTCTTGTCTTTGGCGGGTGTATCAGGGAAACAAGCCGCAGCATCGCTGCTCACGCCGGAACCGTTGTCATATTCCCACGCAAAAGGGCAGATGGTTACATCGCGCCTGAGGTCGGCTTTGTCGTACAGGAAATAGAAAGTGGGTACTATCTCTATCATAGCCTGCGTTTTGGTTTTTCCATCTTTGGTATCATCTTTATATTCAGTGTTTTTAAGATGTCCCGGCACTTTATCCGAAATTTTCAGACCGGTAAGTGCCAGTACCTGACCACGTGCGCCGTTGAGGAACGGCAATGCCCAAATAAACTCCGACTCGGCATAGTTGGTTTTGTCGGCGCAGAGGTCGCGCCAAATCTGCTCGAAACTGTCTTGCAGTTTATTGTCTTCTTTCTTGATTATCTGTGCGCAAGCCCAGACAGCCTCCTGATAGAGTTCTTTGCGTTTGCCGGCATCCTTGACGTTGTACTGTACGGAGCAGTCTTTGGTGCCGCCTTTGGTGAATGTGTTGGGACGCATAGCCAGACCGGCATACATCATATCCATACGTGCCAGCAGACCATAAGCCAGTGCTTTGCTGGGGCGACCGGTATAGTTGGCTGCCGTACCGGGGCAGGCCTCCGACCACGGCATCAGCGTGGCAGCCTCTTTCAGGTCGAGCCGCAGTTGCTCGTAGATGACATTGCGGTCGGTTTTGTCCACATAGAGGTCGTTGATGTCCTTGCCGTCGAAAGGCTTGAAGCAAGCGGGGACATCGCCCCATAGTTTGATCATCTCAAGGTAGCAGAACGCACGCAGTGTGAGTGTCTCGCCGAGCAGATAGCGGAATGTGGCATTGGTGGTATCGGAGTAGGTGCGGATACCTTCTACCACGACGTTGCAGCGTTCAATGGCAGAGTTGAGATACGCCCACGGGTCTTTTCCGTTAGAGGTGGAGACATCGCCTGTTCCCTTGCTTGTGTTGTAAGTCGCCCAATCTTTATCCTCCGATTTGCTGCTATGCTCAATGTCTGTGTTGATAGCTACATAGCCACCGCAGAGACGGTTGCGGAACGATTTGTCTTCGCCGAAGGTGTCATATATGGCACCCACAGCCTGGGCTGTCATATAGGTAGATTTGAATACCGACTCATCCATTGCCGATGGCGAGTCGGTGTCGAAGAAATTTTTCTCGCAACCGACCAACGCCAATGCCAAAACACTATATATAATATATTTTGCTTTCATTTGTCCTATTGTATTGTGTGATTAGAATTGAATGTTCATACCGATATTGATACCGCGGCTCTTTGGGTAAGCGGAGAAATCTACGCCTGGAGTAAGCGGGTTTTTTGACGAGCGGGTGTCCACTTCGGGGTCGAGACCGCTGTACTTGGTAGCACAGAAGAGGTTGGTACCCTGTACATATACGCGGATATTATTGATTACTTTCGACTTGGTCATCCAGTCTTTGGGCAGCGAGTAGCCCAGTGTGAGTTGGTTCAGACGCAGGAACGAACCGTCCTCAAGGTGTTGGTCGGTAACCAGATAGTGGGACATAACAGGGGAGTAGGTATTAGCCCCCTTATCGGTATTCATTTGATCCAGTTGGTTAGCCATTTCGGTATAGGCATCACCAAATACAAATGCTGATTTAGCGAGCACTTCAGGCATATACTGTCCTTGCTCGTTGAACAGCGAGTAACGGTTGTTGTAAGCCATTGACGATATAAGGTTTCGCATCTTTGTTTTCTCCGTTATGGTGGTGTACTCCATATTGCTCAGGTTCAGGATCTTGTTTCCGAACGAGAAAGTGAAGTTTGCCGCAAGGTCGAAGCGTCCCCATTTGTCTCCGCCTATATTGAAATTGACGTTGAAGCCGCCGGTATGGGTCGGTACGGTATTGCCGAGAACCACTTTGTCTTTTTCGTCGATTTTCCCATCTCCGTTCTGATCTTTGAATTTGACAGAACCCGGCACGGGTTTGTTGGTAAGGAAGCCATCGCCATAGTCGGGTACCCCCTCTGCCAATCCCCATGCGTTTTGGGAGGGGACATAACTGACGAAGTCAGCCGCCGTATAATAGCCGTCGGTCTGATAGCCCACCACGTTGCCGACCGGTTGCCCCACTTCTACGAGGAACTCCGCCAGTGTAAGGTACTCCGAAGAGCCGAAGCAACTGGTCTGTGCGCTGATAGAGGAGACATTACCCAAGTCCGTAACGCGTGTGCGGTTGAAGGCGATGTTGGCATCTACCGACAGGCTGTAACTCAGGTTTTTGGAGCGTTTGTCCAAGATAACGCCCTTGATCGAGAACTCCATACCCATATTGCGTGTAGAACCGATGTTCTGGTACTGGTAGTTGTAGCGTGCGGGCAGGGTCTGACGGATGATGAGGTCTTTGGTGGTATTCCAATAGAGATCCACCGTACCCGACAGGCGGTCGCGGAAGAAACCATAGTCGAAACCGAAGTCACGTGTGGTAGTGGTTTCCCATTTGAGGTGCGGGTTGCAGGCTATCTTGTCCGAGCCGCCTACCACAAGGATATTGCTCGTCGATCCGTTACCAAGGTCGAAATATGTCATTTGGCGCGACAGGAAATCCTGGTGCAGGTAACCCAAATCGACGTTGTTATTACCCGCCATACCATAACTCAAACGCCATTTCCAGTTGGACATCCAGTCCTGTGCGCCTTCCATCCATGGTTCGTCAGACATACGCCATGCCGCAGCCGCCGAGGGGAAATAGCCCCACTGGTTTTCTTTCTCGAAGCGTGTAGAGCAGTCGGCACGGAATGTAGCCGTGAGGTAGTAGCGTCCTCTATAGTCATAGTTCGCACGCGCGAAGAACGACAACTGGTTGTCTTTTGGATTGACATAGTTGGTTATCTCCATATAAGAAGCCTGCCCCAGATAGTTGAATATCTCGCCATTGAGCACGTCGTACTGTCCGTTGTAGCCGAAGCCCCGTTGCGTGTTTGTCTCGCCTTTGCGGATGATAGTCTCCTCACCTACCAGCACACTCACATTGTGGGATTTGTTGAATGTCTGTTTCCACTCCAATGTGTTTGCATTGCGCAGGTTTGTCTCTTTCTCGTTGTCCACCTGCAGTTGGGCAGTTCCGCTTTCCACTCCCGGGCGACCCGTATTGCGGGCAAAATAGGTGGTAGGACCATAGTAGCGGTTGGTCAGTATCTCGCGGCTTTGATAGCCCAGTTCCACACGGGCGGTAAAGTGTTTGGCGAACTTGTAACTCATATAGCCCTGCATATTCCACTTGTTGTCCGTCTTGTACTTGTAGTTGTCGCGGATGGTGGTCAGCGGGTCGTAGAGCGAACCGAACGTTTCGTCTTCATCTCCCTCTCCTGCGTCCTTGCTGAGCAGTGTAGTAGGTGTGTAAACCACGCAGTTGCGCAAGCGGGATTCCGTGGCAGTACCATTGTCCTTGATGGCATTGGAACCGGCACCCAGGACACCCGTGTTGGTATAACGCGCTGTAAAACCGACCGTGAAATTCTTGAAGGGTTTGAATTTTGCTTTCAGACTCAGGTTGTTGCGCACATAGTCCGACTGCTCCATAATGGCTTTGTCGTCTATGCGGTTGTAACTCAAGTTGAAGTTGGCGTTCTTGTTGCCGCCGCTCACGCTCACCGACTGGTTGGAAGCAAATCCTGTGCGTCCGAAAGTCCGGTCTTGCCAGTCGATAAACGGATGCAGTTCCGTATCCTTGTATTCGGCAAGCAGCGTGCTGATGTCGGTGTTTTCTATTTCTTCCTCGTTTTTGTATTTCGTACTGTTGTACAGTTTGTCGAAATAGGCATAAAAGTTGCTGCGCAAAGCGGACAGGCTTTTGTCTTTCCGGTATGCCCATTCATATTGCACGAGTGCGAACTCCTCAGGGTTGAGGACTTCATATTTCTTAGCAATCTTTTTCCAGCCGACATATCCGCTATAGTCCACATGGAAAGTCATCTTGTCATCGTCGTTGGAATCGGCGTCTTTCGTGGTGATGATGATAACGCCGTTGGCACCCTGCGCACCGTAGATGGCGGTGGCGGCAGCGTCTTTCAGTACGTCCATCGAGGCAATGTCGCTCGGTGCGATGTCGGAGATGCTTGATACAGGGAAACCGTCCACGATGTAAAGCGGGTCATTCGACTGCGTAAGCGACGTTCCGCCACGCACACGGATCTTCACATCCGCATCGGGGCTTCCCTCGGTGGTGGTTACGCTTACGCCCGACAACTTGCCCTGCAATGCCTCGGCGGCACTCGTTACAGGGATGTCTTTCAGTTGCTCGGCGTTCACACTTGCTACCGAGGTAACCACATCGCGTTTCTTGGTTGTGCCGTAGCCGGTTACAACTACCTCGTCCAGCACCTCGGTGTCCTCTTTCATCACCACATTGATTACATTGCCCGTGATGTCGATTTCCTGTGTTTTCAGACCTAGGTATGAGAAAACCAGAGTCTTGGCATCGTCGGGAACGTCTAATGAGTAGTTGCCGTCAAAATCGGTTACGGTACCAATCGTAGTACCCTTGACGACTACCGACGCCGAGATAATGGTCTCGCCGGTCTGGTCGGTTACCGTTCCGCTGATGATACGCGCCTCGGCTGCCATACCCGTAAGGAGCAAAGCAGACAGCACTATGCTGCGGAATACGTTGAATTTCAATTTCATAAAGAGTTTGATAGATTGTGTATTAGTATGGGTGTTTTTGTTTTTATTGCATTATAAATCGGGTGCAAAGATACAACGGAATATGCAATATAATGTGCAAAAATTGGCGAAATGGGGTGAAATAGCAGAAACAATGGTAGGAAACGGACACAAAAACTGATTTTGCGTACTATATGAATTGCATAAAAAAGATGTATATTCAATGCATATCCACGGCGTAAGCACCAATTCTTTCTACGTCCTTTCTACGTCTTTTCTACGTAAACGGTATTATGAAATAGAGGAGTGCATAAACTGTATATTCTCATGGCAACCGCATCAAACATTAACACATTTATGCATTGCAAGAATGCATTATTAGGA
>ERZ808275.422-NODE-422-length-17658-cov-4.567233_pt1 | contig 17658 bp, 13 predicted proteins | sample MGYA00520894_ERZ808275 | MGnify/ENA primary metagenome ERZ808275 (study PRJEB31516, sample SAMN03275598) | gut metagenome | biome: mammalia-associated habitat; material: feces | host: Papio cynocephalus | place: Kenya | collected 2012-08-03 ...
AGTTTATATTATCGGAAGTTGTCGGCAAGCAGCCCGAAGGGATATTTGCCAGCAATTGATGTTTATTCAAACTGTGATGCCACGATTTATCGTGGGGTTGCGGTTAGCATCTAAAATTTGACACGTTCAAATTTTAATATCACATAGTTTAAAAGTATAAATGTTTTCCATATGGATATGCTTTTAGCCGGCGATAAGCATAGCATTAAGGTTAAAAATTTAGTAGGGGAGTGTTTGATAATGAATTTCTTTAATAATTTATTTGGTGGCAGAGGCGACAAATGTGGCTCTGGAATGGATTGTTGCACATTGTTATTACTATACATATTAATTTCTCAATGCGGATGCAATTTTAACATTTGCGACATATTTAATAGTGACTTAGTAAAAATATTCTTGCTTATTTATTTACTTTCTTCTTGCTGTGGCTGCAATGATGGTTGTGGTTGCAGAGGCTAACATTTAAGTACATATTAAAATTAATTGTAAAAAATTGAAGTATAAAAATTTCTATATGATTATACAAAAACAAGGCAAAATTTGATTAAATTTTGCCTTGTTTTTAGTATTGACAAGTGATATGCAGATTTGTTTTAAGTTTTAACAAACATTAAAGTATGTTGCATTGAATTGAAATTTGTGATATATCTAAATAAAGGTGTTTTATGAAAAATTTTATTAAAGAAATCAAAATTAAAAAAGAATTAAAAAGATTTGAAAATTTTAAAAAACAATACAAGTTTAATCAAAAAGAAATAATAGAAAAAAAATAGTGCTTTATTTTGTGATGGGGTTTGTATTAGAGAAAATAAAGATAATGATTTTATTGGGGAAAGTGAAAATTTTGTAAATGTGGGTTATAAATTACATGATTCTCTTCCTAAAGTGTTGTCTAATTTGTTTCCTTATGAGTTTTATTTCAGGGGTTATAAACTTCATTCCATTGAAAGTTTTTTTCAAGGCATTAAATTTAAAAATAAAAAAGCACAAAGAGAAGTATTTAAATTAAGCGGATTGGATTCTAATAATATAAAATCCGCACAAGATTATAACTGGAAAGATGATGGTAAGATATTTTTTATGGGTATACCATATTTGAGAGATAGTGACGATTATGAATTATTAGTTGATGAATTATATATAAGCTTATTACAAAATCCGTTATATGTTGATTCATTAAAAAAAGTTGGTGACAAATATATTTTGCATGCAATGGGAGAGGTTAACAAAACTGAAACAGTATTTACAAGATTTGAATTTGAAAAAGAATTAAATTGCTTGAAGGAATATTGTATAAAGTATAAATAGAGATTAATGGATATTGTTTAAAGCAATGAGAAAATAATTACAAAATACGATTGTGAAAAAATTATTTAGTTATAAATGCATTTTTAATAAAAATTTAAAAAATAATGAAGTTATCTTAAAATTTTTGTTTTTTAGTCAAAGCAAAATCTCTAAAAGGAAATTTTGCTTTGTTTTTTTTGTTTTTTTCTGTAAAAATAGTGCAAAAACGACAAAATATCTTAACATAACAATAGTCTTTTTTCACACAATATTTTTGACGAGATAAGGGGGTTATGTATTTTAATGTTGTTTTAAAACAGTTTTTTTCTTATTTACTTTGTTGTTTTTTAATTTCTTTAAAGTTGCCTAAAACAAATAATGCAAAGTAAATTAAAGTGGTTTAAATTCGTTGACATTTAATTTGTTATAGTATAAACTATGTGATGTTAATTTGTTATTATATTAACAAATCAGTTTGCAATATGCAAATCCGTAAAAAATAACGGCATCTTAGTTTATAAAATTATGTTGATGTTGACAAATGCCACAAGTAGTGTCTTTATGCTAAAATAAACTTATGTCGTTTAAAAAATATTTTCTTAGGAGAACAATATGAAAAAATCAATAAAGAGAACAGCAGCAGCCGTATTAGCAGTAGCAACAACTGCAGGAATTGCAAGTACAACATCTCTTTCTTTAACAAAAACAAGTTTAAATAACAATAGTAGTTCTGTATTCGCTGAGCCATCTGTGTTGGCAGAACGCAACACTTTAAACATCTCTAAATATAAAAAAGTTGTTAGTTTATATGGTAGATTTGAATTACCTACTGTTGAATTTGTAAATGATGCAGGAACAACTACTGCAATCACTCAGTTCAAAGTAACAACTCCTATAGGCGAAACTTTTGACCAAAATGATGCAAGAATAACTTCTAATGGCTTTGATGTTGATTCTATTGGAACATATACTATTGCATATGAACAAGGTGATTATAAAGGCGAAGTTACTTTTGAAGTAGAAACATCTAATTATAGTGTTTCTTTAAGAGAAAACACTTCAAATTTGTTGCCTAAAAAAGTTGCAATCAAAAACGAAGATGGCACTGCATTCACTAAAGTTTTCAATGTGCCTACTTTTGAAGTTATTGATGAAAATGGAGATGTTGTTGATCAAAACAATTTAATTGTTGAAATTAAACTTACTAAACCTGATTTTAGTACAGTTGATATTTCTAGTACTAAAACTGTTGTTTTTGACGACACCAACGCTATTCAAGAAGGCAATTATATTGTAACTTATAAAGTATATAGCAAAAAAGGTGAAGAAAAAGGCGAGTATTTGTGTGAAACTTCAACTGAATTTAGAGCCGTAACTGAAGATGTTTACAATAATAAATATGATTTAACATTAGTTTACGGAAGTGAACTTCCTACAACTGTAAACATAGGAAAAACAGTTGAACTCCCAACAATCACAGCAAAAAATGGTTCAGAAGTTGTGCCTACTTTCTTTACTGTAAAAGTTTACAAAAATAAAGGCGAACAAAGAACACTTATTAATGAAACAGATGTTATTGAAGGAACAGACAAAAAAATTATCACAAAAAATGATAAAGGGGTTTATGAATTCACTGCAGATGAAATTGGTGCATATTACAGAGTAGAATACACCGTTGAAGATGCTTTGGGTAATAAAAAAGAAACTCAATTTAACATTACAAATGTTGTTGACACTGAAAATCCAACTCCACTTGTTGTGGACGCATATACAGTTCAAGACGGCAAAGTTGTTGATGCTGACAAGGTTGTTGATAAAGCATATGATTTAAAATCTATGTTTGGCACAGAAGATGTTGTAATTAAAGCAATTTATGGACAAGACCTTGGAACATTTAATTATTCAGGCTTTACTTTTGAAAGAAAAATTGAAAACTCATCTGGTCAAGTTGTTTACTCTAACAATAATAAAGAAGATGCTGGTAAAAACCTTGTGTTTAACCATAGTGAAACAGCGCCTGAACTTGATTCAACAAAAAATATTGTTGTTGATAAAAAATTATCAGACGGTTACTATTATGTTTACTATATTGTAACAGATGCAAATGGCAAAACTGCTCAAGTTGGATATAAATTTACAATCCAAAGCAATTTTGACTGGACTGATAGTACAACATTAAAAGAAATTAAACCAACTGTAACATTCAATGACACTTTCTATTCTTCAGTTGACCTTGGTGAAAAGATTGAATTTAGTAAAGTTACTTTTACCGATGAAAAAGACGAAAGATTAGACACAAGTGTTTACTATACTTACACAGTTGGTGGCGTAGAAGGCGACAAACAAACATTAGAACTTGATTCTAATGATAAATATACAATAAACACTAAACAAGCTCCTACTAATGCCGAAAAAGTTACTATTTATGCTAAAGCCATAAATGACGGCGGAAAAGAAACAATTGAAAAAAGAGAAATTGTTTTAAAATCAGAAATTTTGGGCACTTCTGTTCCAAAAATTGTTGAAATTGATGATGCAGGCTATTCATATTCTTATGTTCAAAATAAAATTATCACTATTCCAACAATGAAATTTACTGATGGAACTGATTCAGTGGATTCTTTAAATGCAAGAGTTTCAATTAAATGTACAGATGCAGATGGCAATGTTACTGATGTTCCTGCAAATGATCCTTGTTCTTTTAAAGTTGGTGGATATTTCATTTATTCTAACACTAAATTTGTTGCAAGCAAGGCAGGTGAATATTTAGTAAGTGTTAGGGTTACAGATGCTGCTGGAAATACAACAATCAAATTCTTAAAGTATACAGTTACAGATGCTGGTTATGCAGGAAATTTACGTTTTGCTAATTTACCTAATGATGAATTAGAAACTATTTCACTTGGTGATAAATATAAATTATATGCGGCAACAATCACAGGTACAAACAGTGATAAGTACGATTATTATGTAATGTGTACTAAAGCTGCTGGCGACTATGAATTGTCTAATAGTGAATTTAGACCATTGGCAATTGGTGAATATGAAATTAAATATGTAATGTATAATAAATCAAATATTAATGATATTGTAACTGACCAATCAATCACATTAAAATTCAATGTAAAAGATGAGGTTGGTCCAGAAATCAATGTAAACTGGGAAACTGAAGCAGTTAAAGCACCTAATGCTACAGAAACTGATAAAACAAAACAAAGTATTTTACCTGCTTACGAAAAAGGTACAACTATTTTAATTCCAAAATTCTCTGCTAGTGATTTATCTGGTATAGATGTTGAAAAATCAATGATTGAAATTAAAACTACAAGTGGCTCTAAGTACAGCACTTCAACAAAAATCAAATACAAAGATATGGTTGAAAAGTACAATAGAGGTCTTGCTGGTGAAACAAATCAAACTATGTTCTACACATTTGATTATGATGCAGAATATAACATCATTTACACTGCTTATGATAAAAATGGCAATGCTACAACAAAAACTTTCTCAATTAAAATTGGGGACTTAATTCCTCCAACATTAACTGTTAAAGATGAAATTGTTAACACTACTTATAAAGCTGGACAAACTTTAACAATTGACCTTGCTGATACTAAAAATTATATAACAGTTAAAGACAACAAAGATGGTATATCAAAAAATGATGTAAAAGTTAAATTAACTCTTAATGGTACTGTAATTAAAAACACAAATACTGGTGATGATTCAGAAACTAAATATATATTTAATTTAGAAGATGCTGGTGAGTATTCTCTTGAATTTACAGTTACTGATGAAGCGGGTTGGTCAACAACAGTTACTAAAACTTTCTCAATTCAAGATAGTTCAAAAGAGGCAAAAACAAGCACTGAAATAATTGGAACAGTATTAATTGTTGCTTCAGTTGTTGTTTTAGCAGGTGTTATAGTTTACTTCATAATTTCTAAAAAGAAAATGGATAAACTTTACAAAGGTTAATACAAAATTTGACAAATAAAATTCCAGTTTTACTACTGGAATTTTTTTGATTAATTTTTTATTTTTTGATATTATATACATATGAAGAGTAATATTGTCCTAGTTGGACTTGATTATATTTTTGTTAAAAAAATGGCAGATAATTTATCTGCTAGTTTAGATATGTTCTATCTAGACATTGAGGATTTAATAAGGTATAATTTTAAAGACGAGGAAGATACTATTTCAAAGGTAGGCTATGATTATTACAATAAACAGATTAAAAAACTTGTATTTAGTGCAAGCACTTATGAAAATACAATTATAAATTGTCCTTATGATTTATTATTAAATAATGAAATTTGGCAAAAATTAAAACAATCAGCTACAATAGTTTTTGTTGACATCCCTAAAGCGATATTGACAAAATTAAATGATAATTATCCTACTACGCAAAAAATAGAAGTTCAATTGTTAACTTATAAGGAATTAACTAAAGAAATTAAATCAAAAGCTGACCTTTTTGTAAATTATAGTGGAGAAGATTTAAATGCTTTCATATATATTTTAAAGGATGCACTTTTAAAATATATGCAAAATTTGTGCTAAATGTGTTTAAATTCAAACTATAGGAAGCAAATTTTGAAAAGAGTTCAAAATTTATGCTAACGCGTTTGCAAAAATGAAATTTTGCGCTTCCTCGTTTGAATGGACAATAGTTTTGCTTGAAAATGACTGTGTCAATTCCAGACAAAACTTCCGATAATAAGAACATCTTTATTTTTGTGAAAGATGTTATTAAATTTTAATTGGAGAGAACTATGAATATAAATCAAAAATGTATAAACGAATTAAGGCTAATGAGTGCAAGTATAATTTCACACGCAAAATCCGGACACACTGGGTCTAGTGTAGGAGCTGTGCCTATTTTATTTGCTTTGTTTAAAGACCATTATTTTTATAATCCCAATGATAGTGAATTTTTTGCACGTGACAGATTTGTTTTGTCCGCTGGACACGTAAGTGCATTATATTATAGTTTATTAAACTTATTTAGTATGGGTGTAAGTGACGAAGATTTAGAAAAGTTTAGAAAATATGGGTCAAACACACCTGGACATCCAGAATACAAAAAAACTAAGTTTGTTGAGGCTAGTACTGGGCCTTTAGGTCAAGGAGTCGCAAATGCAGTTGGTATGGCTATTGGGCAAACAATGGTCGGGGCGAGATTTAATGCTCAAAAAGCAAACATCATTGACAGTTTCACATATTGTTATTGTGGTGATGGTTGTTTGCAAGAAGGTGTCGCACAAGAAGCATGCAGTTTGGCAGGCACTTTAAAGTTAAAAAAATTAATTTTACTTTATGATGCAAACAATATTACAATTGACGGAAAACTTTCAATTTCAAATACAGAAAATGTTGCTAAAAAGTTTAAAGCAATGAATTGGAATGTTATAAAAGTAAAAAACGCCAATAGTTATTTTAATTGCACAAGAGCAATTGCAAAAGCTAAACATTCATCTAAACCTACAATTATAATCTTTAACACAACAATAGGTTATGGAACTGCTTATGAAGGAAGTGAAAAAATTCATGGTTTACCTCTTTCTGACAAGGAACTTATTGAATACAAAAATGACCTTTTAATGCCTAACTTCACAAAATTTTCAAAAGAAGTAAAAGACTATTGCTTTAGATCAGTTAGATACAACAAAATATATCTTGAAAAATGGAAACGTATGTATTGCCTTTATGAACAAACGCATCCAGAACTTTGTAGGCAATTTGAAAGTTTTATAGGCGAAAAAGAAATAGATGTTTTAAAACTTTTAAAAAATGACATTTTAGAGGAGAGTTTAAGTAGTAGAGAAGCCAGTGGCCTTATTTTAAAAGAATTAATGAATAAACTTCCACGTTTTGTAGGCGGAACTGCTGACCTTGCTCCTTCAGTTAAAGCGTATGTACAAGAAGCGGGAGATTACAGTTTTACAAATCAAAGAGGAAAGAATATACATTTTGGAATACGTGAGCATGCAATGGGGGCAATTTGCAATGGGTTAAGTTTATATTTGAAAGGACCCGTATTTTGTTCAACATTTTTGGCTTTTTCAAACTATATGTTGCCACCAATTAGAATGAGCGCTTTAATGAGTTTGCCTGTTCTTTATCTCTTTTCACACGATAGTTATAAGATTGGAGAAGATGGACCTACTCATCAACCTATTGAACAACTTGGACAACTAAGATTAATTCCTAATTTAAACGTATTTAGGCCAGCTGACACAAATGAACTTTTAAATTGTTATAAATTGGCATTATCATATGAAATGCCAAGTGCATTTGCGTTAACAAGGCAAAATTTAAATTGTGTAACTCTTGGTGCAAAAAACATATTAAAAGGTGGCTATGTTCTTTCTGGGACAAAAGGTGATGTTACAATTCTTTCAAGTGGAAGCGAAGTAAGTTTAGCTCTTGATGTAGCAAAAGAACTAAAACAACAAGGAATAAAATGCGAAGTTTGTTCTTTCCCTTGTTTGAATATATTTGATAAACAATCGGAAAGTTATAAAAAATCCGTTCTTGAAGGTTCAAAACACAAGGTTGTCATTGAAGCATCAAATGATAATTCGTGGTACAAATATTTAAGCGATAACGATTTATTTGTTGGCGTTAATCAATTTGGTGTAAGTGCAAATGAACAGGATTTGGATAAACATTTTGGATTTACTATTAGCAATATTACTAAAAAAATAAAAAATTTGGTTAAAAAATTATAATTTTATGAATATTTTTACAATTTTTACACAAATTATGTATGGAAAAGAAAAAAATGATTAATAATTTCTTATTCCTAGAGCAAAAAGCAAGTGATTTGTTTACTTGCTTTTTTTGCATTTTTTAAAAAATCTATTTTAGATTTTACAATAAAGTGGTATACTTAATTATGGTAAAAATTAAAAAAAGAAAATTATTAAAAAACAATTTTGTGTTATAAAAGCACAGTTAAAATTTTTGTACTTTTTAGTAGAAACAACCATTTTGCGGGAAATTAAATTAAAAAGTAAATTTTTAAAGGAAATGCAAAGTTTTGCCTTGAGGTAAATGATATGGAAAATTATATTGTAGTTAAGGGAGCCAAAGAAAACAATTTAAAAAATGTTAGCGTTAAGTTCCCTAGAAATAAATTAGTTGTGTTTACAGGTGTTAGCGGAAGCGGTAAAAGTACACTTGCATTTAAAACAATTTTTGCAGAAGGGCAAAGAAGATATATTGAATCTTTGTCATCTTATGCGAGAATGTTTTTAGGGCAAGCACAAAAACCTGATGTGGAAAGTATTGAAGGGTTGAGTCCAGCGATTTCAATAGACCAAAAAACAACCAATCATAATCCTCGTTCTACAGTTGGAACAGTAACTGAAATATATGACTATTTTAGACTCTTATTTTCTCGTGTTGGCAAGCCAATGTGTCCAAATTGTGATAAGGAAATAAAAAAACAATCTATTGACCAAATAGTTGACCAAGTTTATGAATTGGGCGAGGGTACAAAAATATATATAGAAGCACCTGTTGTTCGTGGGAAAAAAGGCACTTATGAAAAATTAATTGAAGGATTTAAAAAGTCGGGCTATGCTCGTGTTTCTATTGATGGAACCATTTATTCCTTAGATGAAAATTTTGAATTAGAAAAAAATAAAAAACACGATATTTCAGTTGTTGTTGATAGATTGTCTATTAAAGAAGATGTTAAATCAAGGCTTACTGAAAGTATTGAAACCGCTTTAAATTTGGCCGATGGATTGGTTGTAATAACAGATGCATCTAGTTTAAACCAAAAGTTATTTAGTACCAATTATGCTTGTCCTTATTGTGGGTATGTGGTAAGTGAAATTACACCTAGACTTTTTTCTTTTAACAATCCATATGGTGCCTGCCCAAATTGTACTGGACTTGGATACACTGAAGACATTGATGAAAGTCTAGTTTTAAAAAATTCTAATCTTAGCATTAAACAAGGTGCTTTTAATATTACAGGCTGGAGTGGAAGTGCTGGCACAATGGCTAGTGTGTATTTCAATATGCTTTCAAAAAATTATGGAATTGATTTAAATACTCCTGTTAAAGATTTGCCAAAAGAACAGTTAAATATTTTGCTATATGGAAATCAAGGTGAAAAGTTGTCTATGGAAATGCAATCAAGTAGATTTTCAGGGCAAATAAATTCTAGTTTTGAAGGAATAATCAATAATTTATCAAGAAGATATAGAGAAAGTTCTAGCGACTATATTAAATTTGAAATTTCTAAATTTATAAAAGAACAAAAGTGTAGGGTTTGTGGAGGAAAGAGATTAAACAAAAGTGCACTTTGCGTGAAGATTGATGGAAAAGACATTACACAAATGTGTGATATGTCAGTTGATGGTTTAAAAGAATACGTAAAAACCATAAAATTTAATAAAACTGATGAAAAAATTGCAGAAAATATTTTAAAAGAAATTAACGCAAGACTTCAATTTTTGTACGATGTTGGTTTGAATTATTTAACATTGAATCGAAGTGCAGAAAGTTTAAGCGGTGGTGAAAGTCAGAGAATTAGACTTGCAACCCAAATTGGCAGTGGTCTTATGGGAGTGGTTTATATATTAGATGAACCAAGTATTGGTCTTCACCAAAGGGATAATGATAAACTATTGGCAACACTAAAAAAATTAAGAGATTTGGGCAACACATTGATTGTGGTTGAACATGATGAGGACACTATAAAAAGTGCTGATTATATTGTCGACATTGGACCAAAGGCTGGTGTGCATGGCGGGGAAATTGTCGCACAGGGCAGTGTTAAAGACATTGAAAATTGCAAGGATTCAATAACTGGAAAATTTTTAAGTGGCGAAGAAAAAATAGAAATACCTAAAGAAAGGCGAAAACCTAAAGGTTGGCTAAAAATTATTGGTGCAAAACAAAATAATTTAAAAAATATTAACGTTGAAATTCCAACAGGTGTTTTTGTGTCAATTACTGGTGTCAGTGGTAGTGGGAAAAGTAGTTTGATTAATGGCATTTTATATCCTTATTTGGCAAATAACTTAAACAGAGCACAACTCTCCTTAGGTAATTTCAGCAAAATTGAAGGAATAGAACAATTTGATAAAGTTATTTGCATTGACCAAGCTCCAATTGGGAAAACACCTCGTTCTAATCCAGCAACCTACACGGGTGTTTGGACTGCCATTAGGGAACTATTTGCAAGCACAAAAGATGCAAAAATGCGTGGATTTGAGGCTGGAAGATTCAGTTTTAATGTGGCTGGCGGTAGATGTGAAGCCTGTGATGGTGCTGGTGTAAAAAATATTGAAATGTACTTTTTGCCAGATATTACAATCCCTTGTGAGGTTTGTAAAGGCACAAGATACAATAGGGAAACACTTGATGTTAAATATAAAGACAAAAGTATTTCTGACGTTTTAGATATGACAGTGGAAGAAGCACTTAAATTTTTTGAAAATATACCTAGCATTGTTTCAAAAATTCAAGCACTTTATGATGTTGGTTTAGGCTATATTAAACTGGGACAATCTGCAACTGAACTTTCCGGTGGTGAAGCACAACGTGTTAAACTTGCAACTGAACTTGCTAAAAAATCTACTGGTAAAACTATTTATATTTTGGATGAACCTACAACGGGACTTCATAGTTATGATGTTAAAAAATTAATTGCAATTTTGCAAAGATTGGTTGGAAGTGGAAATACAGTTGTTGTTATTGAACATAATTTGGATGTAATTAAATCTGTTGATTATATCATTGACTTAGGCCCTGAAGGTGGCGATAAAGGTGGTGAAATTATTGCAAAAGGCACACCTAGTGAAGTGGCAGAAATAGAAAATAGTTATACGGGCATTTATTTAAAAAAAATATTAAAAAATTAATTAAAAAAAATTAATTTAATATTGATAAAAAAGCATTTATTTTAATTTATTTATAAATTTATTAATTTATTTGTGTCAAATATTGCAATATTGGATATTGCAATATTTGACACTTTTTTATTTTTGTGATATTGTTTATTAAAAATATGAAAAATTATTATGAAATAATTGGCGTGGAAGTAAACGCAAGTTATGAAGAGATAAAAAAGGCATACTTAAGAAAAATGAAAAAATATCACCCAGATGTGTATGAGGGTGATAAGAATTTTGCATTAGAAAAAACAGCGGAAATAAATGAGGCATATAATATACTAAAAGATGAAGAGCAAAGAAGGGTTTATGATTTAACCAATAATTTTAATGAAAATTCAAATGAAGAAGCAATAAAAAACAACGAAACCGAAGATGCAAACATCTTAAAAGACTTTGGTAAAAAAATCGGAAGTTTTTTTAAAGGATTAAAATCTGATTTAAAAAATTTTGCAAGTAGAAAAAAACAAACCAACAATAAAGATTTAAAAAATGAAAAGGAACAAAAAGAATTTTTAAGTGAAGAAGATAAAGAAACATACCTAAACAAAAAGGAAAAAATTAAAAACAAAATAATTATATGGTCTTTGCTTTTGATTGTGGCTGTTTTAATAATTATCTCTATAAGGCTATTTTAAAGAATTTCTAAACTAAATATTTTTCAATTTAACAAATATTTATTGTTAGAAAATGTTTTCAAAACTTACACCCATAATGTGACTATAGGCAGAACTGTAAAAAAGTACAAGTTCTAAACTTGTGGTATATTCTTCTTTTATATTGTTTTTTGCATATGAAATCATACGCATTATTTCATTCCCCATATCTGTCATATCTTTATGATTAACAAAAAAACATAATGCATCTTCATATTTTATCCAAAAATTTTTTAACACTCTAGTTTTAGTTATTATTTCTTCAGTGTTTAAATTTTCTGTTGTTAGTGCAAGAGAGTATAATTCATTGCCTTGACTGTTGATTTCTGTAAGTGTCTTTCGTACAATAATTTCTTCAGTGACACAAACGCCTATTAAAAAAATTGAAATAATTATAATACTTAAAAGTCTTTTCACTACAATGCTCCTTTAATTAGCATCTATAATTTTGCAAGGTTTATTCTTCTCTTGAAAAAATATTTCACCTTGTTTTGTGATTGTTAAAACTAAAACTTGTTTTATAGATTTAACATTTTGTTTCTTTAATATATCATTAAAATATTCCTTGGACTTATCGCTCATTTTCAAGTTTTCTTTCATATATGAACCTTCAGAGATTATTGTAAGAGGAAGAGTATCTTCTTCTTTTTTTATTTTCATATCGCCATTGGTGACTGGCGAATTTTCTGGTTTTGGCATGACACTTACTTTGCCATTGGTTTCCATAATGGCATATAGAACTTCGCTAAAACTAAAATAGCCAGATTCTCTAATTGCTTCAAATAAATCGTCTATAGTTATGTTTAATTTTTTTAATGATTCATAATTTATTCCTGTTTGATCAATTACAATTACAGGCTTACCACTTATGAAATTACTAAACCCTGTACTAGCTCTTGTTAAACTGGTAATTACAAAGTGAAAAACAACTAATGTTAAAAGCGGTACAACACCATTTAAAAGTGGCACACTCATTTCTGCCATTGGGATGGTTGCAAGGTCCGCTATTATCAATGTCAAAACCAATTCAAAAGGTTGCATTTGACCTAATTGACGTTTTCCCATAAGTCTAAAAACAAAAAGAATTAAAACATAAATCAATAAAACTCTAATAATAATTGTAATCATATTAATATTTTTGACTAAATAAATGAGTTTAAACTTAAAATAATTCTTATTTAACCAAATAAATTAAACTTACTAAAAATTAAAAAAAAGAACCCCAATATTAGGAGGTTCGCTTCAAAATTAAAAAGCTTTTCTTTTTTTCTTCTTTTTAAATAATTTTTTATTTAATTTTGATTTAATCCAAACGGAAATAGTACTTACTTCAATTAAATTAAATATAAAGCATAATAGGATATAAAATAATGAACCTATTGAGCAAGATATTGCAAGAGCGAAAAATTTTGTCATTATGTTTGTTAAAAGATTGCAAAGTAAAGAACATATACTAGCGGAAGGAATTATAAATGCAACAGATAGCCATAAGAATTTGCTTATATGTAATTTTTCTCCAATAACTTTATGTAACATTCTTATATTTAAAAAACTTGTTGTTAAAAATAATCCTCCAAAACCCCAAATAAGTGCATTTATTCCTAAAAACATTGGTAAAAACCAAATTGATAAAATCAAAAGAATAGCGCCCAAAACATAATTTTTCATTGATTTTACTTCATATCCTAAAGAATTTAATAGTGAAGAAGTAACATTTGTTAACCCAAGCGGTAAAATTATCCAAGCCGACTGAGATAAAAGTATGCCACTTAAAGAGTTGTCATAGAAAAACAAACCAATTACTTCGCCTGCACCAATATATAATGGGATAAACATAACAGAAATAAAAATGGTAAATTTAATCGCTGAAACAACTCGGGTTTTAATATAAGTCATATCCTGTTTGACAAGTGCAAATGAAAGGTCAGGAACAAGTGCCGTAGAAAGAGAACCAATTATTGTTGAAGGAATATACAAAAAAGGAATTGTCATTCCCATTGCTGTGCCAAATAAACTTAATGCTTGTGCAGAAGTAAAGCCTGCCGCAACTAATCTTAATGGAACTATTAGTGCTATAATCGGTTGCACCAAACTTCCGGCAATTCTTACGCCAGTTATGGTGGATGATTGTTTTATTAAATTTTTATATACGCTTTTATCTTTTGTTTTTTGGAATTTGCCTCCAATTGCAAAAAATATAATAATTACAAGCACACTTGAAAGTAGGCAAGCAATTGACATAGATACCGCTGCAACATAAGCACCATCTGTTAAACCAAATAATCCGCTAATTAAAATTATAAATAGTATAACTCTAACAACTTGTTCAAAAAGCTCTGTAATACATAATGCAAAGTATTTGTTTTGACCCCAAATATTACCTCTTAATGTGCTATAAATTGCAGAAAAAACAAGAGCAGGCAATAATAAAAGTAAAATAGTTATACATTTATCATCTGTAAAAATATGTTTTAAAACAGGTATAAAAATAAACACTAATCCGCATAAAATAAAACTTAAAACGATACCTATGACAACACTTGCTGTAACCATTTTTCTTTCAGAGGTCTTATCGTTTGTTGCTCTATAACCAGCCGTCAAACGGCTGACAATAAATGGCAATCCACTCGCAACTATTGTTAGTAAAACCATAAATACAGAAAAACTTACTTGATACTGACCTAGTGCTTCTGAACCTATGGCTCTTGAAATATAAATTCTAAATAAAAATCCTATAATTCTTGTAATTATAGAAAAAAGGACAATTATAAAAACGGTTTTAAATAAAGATTTCATAGTATATATTTATTAAAAGAGGTGTTTTTGTATGATTATTTCTTATATTTTTCCGCAAATGATTTTTATTGAAGATGAAAAAACATTAAAAATGATAAACAAAAATTTTAACAATTATTATATGAATAAACGGATAGAAATAGGCAGTTGGTTTCAAACTAATCCTATTTTTAAAGAGGAAATATGCTATGTCGTAAAACCACTTGATACTTTTGAAAGTGTAGCTAAAAAACTAAATATTTCTATTGAAGAATTGAAAATACTTTCCAAAACTAAACACTTATTTGTTGGTCAAAAGATTAACATTTTAAAATAGTTGAAAAAAATACTAAAGTGTTGTATACTACTAAAGTTTAAGAAAAGGATAAAGTTATGATTGAAGTAAAACAAATATCTAGCAAAAAAGATATAAAAACTTTTGTTGATTTTCCAACAAAATTATATAAAGGTGTTAAGGAATATTCTTATCCACTTAGAAGTGATGAACTTAAAATGTTTAATCCTAAAAAGAATGTTTCTTATAAAGATTGTGATGTCGCAACTTTTTTAGCTTATAAAGATGGAAAGGTTGTGGGAAGAATTGCGGCTATGGTGCAAAAACTTTATAATAATAAAATGAATGAAAAACGTGTACGTTTTACTCGTTTTGACTGCATTAATGACCAAGAAGTAGCAAATGAAATTTTTAATACTGTTGAAAATTGGGCAAAAAATCAAGGAATGGACACTGTGCATGGACCTCTTGGATTCAACGATTTAGATTGTGAAGGCTTGATTGTTGAAGGCTTTAATGAAAGATGTACATATGAGGAAAGGTATAATTTTGAATACTATAAGGATTTAATTGAATCTTGCGGTTATCAAAAAGAAATTGATTGGCTTGAAAGGAAAATTTATCCACCAAAGGAAAAAAATGAAAGGGTTGATAGAATTGCTGAAATCGTAGCTAAAAGATATAAATTAAAATTTGCAAAAACAAAATCTAAAAGGCAATTTTTAAAAAAATATAAAGAAGGTATATTACAAGTTTTAGATGAAGCGTATAGTCCTTTATATGGTGTTGTTCCTTACACTGAGGAAGTAAAAAAACAACTTTTATCTCAATTTAAAACTTTTTTGGACTTGCGTTTTATGTTTGTCATAGTAAATGAAAAGGACGAAGTTGTATGCTTTGGTGTTTCTATCCCTCAATTGAATGAAGCGTTGTACAAATCAAAAGGTAGATTGACGTTACCCGCTATATTTAAAGTGTTAAGAGCATTGAAATCACCAAAAGTTGTTGATTTTGCAATTATTGGCGTTAGACCTGATTACTCGAATGAAGGCGTTGGCGCTCTTGCTATAAAATATCTTATGGACAATATGGAAAAAGAAGGGGTGGAATACTGCGAAACAAATTTGTGCTTAGAAAATAATGCAAAAATAAATTCTACTTGGCAATATTTTAATCACGATGTTCATCGCCGTAGACGTGCATACTTTAAAAAGATAGGTTAAAAGGAAAGATTTATGGAAAATACACAAAATTTGTCTAATGAATTTGATATTAGAAAAGAAAAAATAAATATACTTGAAAAAAATGGTGAAATTGTATATAAAGAAAAATTCGAAAGAACTAATACAATTGAAGAAGCGAGAACTTTGGGCGATGGTGCAAAAGTTAAAATTGCAGGTAGAATTGTTTTTAAACGTGTTATGGGTAAATTTGGATTTATGCAAATCCGTGACCTTAAAGCAAAAATTCAAGTAAGTGTTGGCATTAACGAGTTGGAACCTGAAAAATATGATTTTTATAAAAAAATGATTGATATCGGTGACTTTGTTGGCGTTGAAGGTGAAATATATACAACTCAAACAGGGGAAATAACTGTTAGAGCATTTAATGTTACTCTTCTTTCTAAAGCATTAAGACCTCTTCCAGAAAAATTCCACGGATTAACTGACTTGGAAGCAAAATATCGTCAAAGATATTTAGATTTAATTTCTAATGAAGAAACAAGACAGGTTTTTATTGGTAGAAGTAAACTTTTAGGCTTTATAAGAAAATATTTAGGTGAAAATGGGTTTTTGGAAGTGGAAACTCCAATTTTACAAAGTGCGGTTTGTGGGGCAAGTGCTAAACCTTTTTTCACTCATCACAATGCTCTTGACAAAGAAATGAATTTACGAATAGCTCCTGAAACTTACTTAAAACAATGCATTGCTGGCGGGTTTGATAGAGTTTTTGAAGTCGCAAAGTGTTTTAGAAATGAAGGTATGGACACACAACACTTGCAGGAATTTACACAAGTTGAATGGTACGCATCTTACTGGAATTTTGAAGATAATATTAAATTTTTCCAAGGTTTTATAAAAAATTTATTGTTGGAATTAACCGGTAAAACAACCATTGAAAAAGATGATGTGACTCTTGATTTTGGAAAAGAAAATTTTGATAGAATAAATTATGTTGAAAAAATGAGAGAAATTCTTGGCTTTGACTTTTTAGACTATAATGACCCTATTGAACTTAAAAACAAAGTTATTGAAACAGGAATTTTTACTGCTCAAGATTTGAATGATTATAAGTCTGTAAGTCAAATAATTGATTTCATCTACAAAAAGAAAATCCGTGAAAACATTATTCAACCAACGATTCTTTATAATTATCCGGCTGTTTTAATACCTCTTGCAAGACGTAACGATAAAGATTCAAGAATTATTGATGTTTTCCAAGTTGTTGTTATGGGAACTGAACTTTGCAAAGCATATTCAGAACTTGTAAATCCTATACAACAACGCAAAGCTTTCGAGGCGCAACTTGAAGCAAAAAAACAAGGTGATGACGAAACTATGGACTTGGATGAAGGTTTTATGCTTGCAATGGAACATGGTATGCCACCAATCTCTGGACTTGGTTGCGGACTTGATAGATTGCTTATGCTTATTTATAACCAACCATCAGTTAGGGATGTTGTGTTGTTTCCGATTATGAAGTAAAGGCGGGTAAATTATTCGCT
>ERZ808275.423-NODE-423-length-17595-cov-3.327765_pt1 | contig 17595 bp, 10 predicted proteins | sample MGYA00520894_ERZ808275 | MGnify/ENA primary metagenome ERZ808275 (study PRJEB31516, sample SAMN03275598) | gut metagenome | biome: mammalia-associated habitat; material: feces | host: Papio cynocephalus | place: Kenya | collected 2012-08-03 ...
CACAACACCACGGTCTTAGGTATGGACACCTTTACCCCTTCAAACTCGTTAAACTCCGGATGCGACTTTATTATATGGTCGAGGAAAGCAAGACCTCTACCCTTTCCGCCCAATGAACCGTCGCCGATACGGGCAAAATGGCTGTAGGCATCAAACTGGTCGCGACGGAAAACGGCTACGGTTCCTACATTCTTCATGTGGCGGTACTGCACAATGGCATCGAAGATTATCTGGCGATGGGCATCTACATCTTTTAATTTCTCAAGGGTAACGGTCTTCAAGAATGCCGACACCGGAAATATCGCTCTTGCACACAGCCACCGGCTCATGTGGTTGCGGGATATATGATAGAGCATAGAATCATTGGGGATGCTGAAAATATTATCTTGCAATTCCTTCAGATTGTGTATGCGCTTTATTTCCTCGTGGGTTTTCGGATCACGGAAGATAAAATCACCAAAGCCCATGTGGTCTGCCATCATGTTCCTCAAATCGATATTCATCTTCTTTGAATTCTTGTCGATAAACCTGACGCCCTTTATGTCTACCTTTTCACGGTTTTCTGCCTCGCTGCTTTCGAGAATTAACGGAATGAAAGGGTCATTGCGCCTTATTTCTCTTAGTAACTTCAGTCCTGCCTCGGAGTCCTTCTCGCCAGATTTAGGGAAACGGCAGTCGCTTATTACACCAAGGATATTGTCGGGGAAACGCAGATAGTAGTCCATTGCCTCTTCGTAGGTGCGCGCCAAAACAACCTTTGGCCTTCCTCTCATTCTAAGTGTTGCCGAATGTGGATTCAGGGCCTCGGTGGCAAAGCGCTGACTTTGGGCAAGGATATAGCTATACAAATTAGGCAATATTGATGAATAGAAGCGTATACTGTCTTCTACGAGCAATATCATCTGAACGCCAGCCTCATCTATATCGTGCTCAAGATTCATCTTATCCTCAATAAGCTTTATTATTGAGAGAATAAGGTTTGTATTGCCGAGCCAACAGAAAACATAATCGAAAATCGACAAATCTTCATTCTCCATACGGCGCGTTATACCGTGAGAGAACGGTGTCAACACAACGCAAGGCATATCCGGAAACTCCTGTTTCACGGCTCTTGCAACGGTAAAAGCATCGTTGTCGGCATTTCCCGGCATACAGATTACCAGGTCTATACTTGTTGTCGACAGAACCTCAGAGGCTTCTACCATCGTACTTACCTGAGTAAACGTTGGCGGATAGCGCAGGCCGAGTTCTGTATACTCATTAAAGATTTTCTCGTCAACCCGTCCGTCATCCTCCAGCATGAAGGCATCATAAGGATTGGCAATAATTAGGACATTAAATATGCGGTGTGTCATCAAATTTTTGAACGACACATCTTTTAAATAGAATTTATTCCACTGCTGTGGTGCTTGTTCATTCATAGGCTTAAATGGTTATTTGTACCGCAAAGATGCAGCTTATCTTATGCAAAGATAATGCAAATCGAATGCAATACAAGCCAAACTTGTTTGGATTTATTGCTGAGATGCAGCTTATCTTATGCAAAGATAGAGAATATTTTCATAGAAACAAGAAGATTATCGTATGAATATTTCGCATTATCATCCGATTATGACAAATACCTGAAGATAAAAACAGTAATATAATTATTTTTTATTACATTTGCACAACCTAATGAAAAAATCAAAACATATAAATAAAGACCTTTTTATGAAGAAATTTCTATTCTTAGCAGCAATGCTACTCGGCATGGCATTTAACACAGCCATCGCTCAAGACTATCCCTACGACAATCTCTACACCGACCTTCCGTTTAAGATGACAAAAGTCACCCGTCCATCATTCCCGGATAGAACGGTGAACGTAAAGGATTTCGGAGCTAAAGGCGATGGAACAACGCTCTGCACATCAGCAATACAGAAAGCAATAGACCAAACAGCAAAGAAAGGCGGAGGAAAAGTTACCGTACCACAGGGCGTATGGTTTACCGGACCTATCGAGCTGAAGAGTAACATCAATCTGCACCTCGAAAAAGGGGCAATCCTGCTGTTTTCGCCAGACCCGGATCTCTATCCTATAGTAAAATCTGTATTTGAAGGACTCGATACACGTCGCTGCAAATCGCCAATCTCTGGTTATAACCTAAAGAATGTGGCCATTACCGGACAGGGGGTTATCGATGGTAACGGACAGTTCTGGCGTCCTCTAAAACGCGAGAAGGTAACAGCAAGCTACTGGAAAGAGGCTACATCCAATGGCGGAGCTTTTATTCGCGACGGCTTTTGGATTCCTACCGAGGGTGCACTGAAAGGATATAAGATGGCAGACATGAACGTGCCGACAGGCAATCTCACTGACGCACAGTGGGACAGCATCAAGGTTTTTCTGCGCCCAGTGATGATAAACATCGTAAACAGCAAAAATGTTTGGTTCAATGGGGTGATATTCCAGAACTCTCCGGCATGGAACGTTCATCCTTTGATGTGCGAGAATGTACTCATTGAAGATGTTGAAATACGTAACCCGAGCTTTGCACAAAACGGCGACGGCCTCGACCTCGAATCATGCAAGAATGCACTCATAGTAAACTCACGCTTCGACGTGGGCGACGACGGTATCTGCATAAAGAGCGGAAAGGATGCCGATGGACGTAGACGCGGCGTACCTTGCGAGAATGTTATCGTAGACGGTTGCACAGTGTTTAAAGGCCACGGCGGCTTTGTTGTCGGTTCCGAGATGAGTGGTGGCGTTAAAAACATCAGCGTCAGCAACTGCCAGTTCCTTGGCACGGATGTCGGTTTGCGCTTCAAAAGCAAACGAGGCAGAGGAGGCATTGTGGAAAATATATGGATAAAAAACATCTCGATGTTCGACATCCCTACCGAGGCTGTCATCTTTAACCTCTATTATGGTGGAATGTCGGCAGCAGAAGCACAAGCAGCCGGAAAGAACAAGGCTGAAGAGATTAAGCCAGAGCCTGTAACCGAGGAGACTCCGTGTTTCCGGAATATATATATAGAAGATGTAGTGTGTCGCAATGCCAACCGCGCTATGTTCTTCAATGGACTCCCGGAAATGCCTGTCGAGAACATTAATCTGAAGAATATCGACATTACTGCGAAGAAACCTGCAGAATTTAAATACTGCAAAGGAATTAAACAGGAAAATGTGAATATTACAATCAAATAACCACAGTTTTCTGTTTTAGCCTGTTGGCTGAATTAACGTGCAATATTTCAGGCCCTTTAATTCAGCCAACAAACCCTTATTATTTATGTTCTATATATCTTATAAAAAGTTCTAAACGTTAAAAATACAAACAAAAGCAATTTTAACAGGTTACAGACAGCAATCTCATACGTTTTTACTTTTATAAAGAAGAAATTATATTTATTTACAAAATCTATTTTATATGAAGACAAGAAAGATGTATTATTCAAGCGAGAGCTTGAAAAAACTGTCCATCACGCTTGCTCTGTCCTCTGCAATGCTTTGTCCTGCCACAGCAATGGCAGCCGGCAATGGCAGCGTTGCCCCTTCTCCACAAGCCGTTCAGCAGAGCGGAGTTGTTAAGGGAACTGTTGTAGATGAAACAGGTCAGCCAATGATTGGCGTGACAATCAAGGTTAAAGGCTCTCAGGCTGCGACGATAACCGATCTTGACGGTAACTTCTCAATCAACGCTTCTGCAGGCTCTGCTATCGAGTTTTCCTATATCGGATATAACACACAAACGCTCAAGGCTACAGGAAAAAGTCTTTCTGTAAAAATGACTCCAGACAACAAAGTCATGGACGAGGTGGTTGTTATCGGTTATGGTACACAGAAAAAACGCGATTTGACTGGTGCTGTTACGTCTGTCAAGAATGACGATATAACATTGTCTCCAACTTCCAACCCTATGGAGTCTCTGCAAGGTAAGGTTGCCGGACTTGACATCACGAAGTCTTCTGGTCAGGCAGGTGCAGGTGTTGACATTCAGTTGCGCGGTACTCGTTCATTCACAGCAAGCGGTAATCCTACTGTGATTATCGACGGAATGCCTGGTAACCTCAGTACTCTTAACCCTAACGATATCGAAAGCATTGACGTATTGAAAGATGCGTCTTCAACAGCTATATACGGTTCTTCTGGTGCAAACGGTGTGATAATCGTAACAACAAAGAGCGGAAAAACAGGTAAGGCTACTGTAAACTTCAATGCATACCTCGGTATCAACGGATGGTCAAAAACTCCGAAGATGCGTCACGGAAAGAGTTACTTCGACGTTATCAAACAAGCTAAGATTGAGGCTGGCAATACGGATATCAAAGACGAGGATGTTTTCGACGACCCGGCTCTTTATGAAGATTATCTCGCAGGCAAGGATATAGACTGGGCCGACGAGGTTCTTAAAACAGGAATAACTCAAAATTACTCTCTCTCAGTAAGTGGAGGAACTGACAAGACCAAGGCGTACATGTCATTGAACTTCACCGATGAACAGGGACAATATAGAGACGACGACTATAAAGTTTACTCTACAAACATGCGCATTGATCACCAACTGAAGAAATGGATGTCTATTGGTGTAAACATGCAGGGTAGCTATGTTCATAAGAATGCAGCATACTCTAAATTGACAAATGCGTTAAGGGCTTGCCCTGTAGGTTCTGTTTACGACGAGAACGGTGATCTGAACATTACGCCGTCTGCAGGCAGTAACCTTATTAATCTCTTGGTTAACAACAAGAGCAACTACCGCAACAACAATGATGTTGCCCGTATCTACATGAACCCTTACATTCGTATAACTCCTATTAAGGGACTTACTTTCGAAAGTAGAATAAACGCCTCTCTCTCGTTTAACAAAGCAAACAAGTTTGAAGGTCTTGGTTCATACAATTATTACGACATTAATGGCGCTACAGCTACAGGTACAAACACTTCTGTATACGCAAGCGTAGCACAGACCAATGCCTACAGTTACAAGTGGGAGAACATCCTTACTTATAATTTCAAGATTAACGACGACCATGATTTCACTATAACAGGCGTTACTTCTTGGAACCACAATCGTCAAGAATATACTTTCTCACAAGCTGACAGCTTTACAACAAATACTTACCTTTACCACAACCTTGGAGCAGGTCAGAACCAACAGACCAAGTCAAGCTACACAATGTCTAAAGGTATGGGATTTGTAGGTCGTATCAACTACTCATACAAAGGAAGATATCTCGCATCTGCTTCTGTACGTCATGACGGTTCATCTCGCCTTGCCGACGGCAACCGTTGGGATACATTCCCTGCATTCTCTTTGGGATGGCGCATAAGCGATGAGAGCTTTATGGAAAGTACTAAGGGATGGCTTGACAACTTGAAAGTCCGCGTTGGCTATGGTGTAACAGGTACAGCAGGCATTGACCCTTACTCAAGTATCTCTACACTTGCCCAAAGTTATTATGGACTGGGCGGCATTAAACTTCCATCTTATTATTTTGACCAGACCGTTGCAAACGTCAATCTGGGATGGGAAAAGTCAAAGAGTACAAACATTGGTCTTGATGCTTCGTTCCTGAATGGCCGCATCGATTTCACAATGGATTATTACTTCACCAAGACTGATGATGTAATCTGGAAAAAGAACCTGCCTATAACAAATGGTGGATTCAACGCTTCCACCTATTATAATACCAATATGAACATCTGTAAGACGGAGAACCGTGGTATTGAGCTTGCACTCAACACACGCAACATCGTCACAAAAGATTTCACTTGGACATCAAATCTAACTTTCACACATAATAAGGAAAAGATTACAAAGCTTGCTACTGCCGATGCCGATTTCGTAACAAACGGAAACGACGGACTTGTACTTATGAAAGGCGAGCCTGTAAATTCTTACTATCATTATAAATTGAATGGTACATGGAAGACATCTGAGGCTGCCGATGCTGCAGTATTCGGTGCAAAACCTGGCGATCTCAAGATTGACATTCCAGGACTTATCCATGATGGCGAGGGTCAATACTCAAAATGGGTTGAACGCACGAATGAGGAAACAGGCGAAGTTGAGAGAGTACTTGAGCACTATGATGCTAATAACCTCTATACTCCAAGCGACAATGACTATCAAGTTCTCGGACACAAGAATCCAGATTGGACAATGGGATTCAAGAATACATTCACATACAAGAACTTTGATTTGAGCGTATACCTCTATTGGCGTTGGGGACAGACTATCAAGTATGACATGCTGGGAAGCTATGACCCTACAGGTAAAAACAACTTTCCTACATACTTCGATTACTGGACTACAGAGACTGGTAACCAGAACCACTATTTCCCGGCTCTTAACTCAGGAAAAGATTTAAGCACATATACCGGATATTATGCATTGCAGTATGTTGACGGTTCTTTCTTCAAGGTTAAGAATATCACTTTGGGATATACCCTGCCAAAGAAGGTTGCTAAAGGTTTAGGCATTGAAAACTTCCGTGTTTATACAACCCTCACAAATCCATTTGTAGTAGCAAACAGCAAGCTGCTGAAAGACTATGATCCGGAAATGGGAGGAAGCTTGAACTACCCTCTTACCAAACAGTTCGTATTTGGAGTTAATCTGACCTTCTAACAAAGAAATTAGTCTGATAAATAAAGAAAAAAATTATGAATATGAAAACAAAATCATTATATATGGCACTTGCGCTGGCTGGTACTGTAGGACTATCATCTTGTAGTCTTGACGAATACAACCCGTCAGGCGGTGATGCCAATATCGAGTCATTCGATGCATGGAAAGGCGTTGAGACTTATTGTTATTCGCCTCTTGCCGAACAGCTGTACACTGTTTATGATTTCCTTTCTGTTTCAGAGGGAGGTACAGATATGTGGCTTACTCCAGGTTCAAATACCGACTATGCTAAACAGTTGATGTATTACGATGGACTGACAACTAACACCAATGCTTCTAACAAAGTGTTTAAGCAGGCTTATGCAGCAATCGGTTCATGCAATGCAGTCATCAACCATGCAGCAAATGTAACAGGTGGAACGGAAGCTGACAAAAGAGTAATTGTAGCAGAAGCAAAGACATTGCGCGCTTTCTACTATCTCACACTGGTTACATATTATGGTCCTATAACTCTGTCAGACAACGAACCAGACAAGCCTGTTGTAAATCCAAAGCGTAACAGTATCGAAGAGATATATTCAGCCATCATCAAGGATTTGAAAGAGGCTGCAGCAGACCTTGGCGTTCAGCCACTTGACGGCAACTATGCTCGCGTAACGAAGAAGACAGCACTTGGTCTTCTTGCCCGTGCATATGCTCAGGGTGCTGGCGAAGGACTTACAGAAGACGGCAAGAGCTATTGGCAGCGCGCAAAAGAGGTTGCAGAGGATATGATTACAAACAAAGATGCATACGGCATGTATCTTTATGATGACGTGTCTGACCTTTGGGCACAGGCAAACAACCGCAACAACAAGGAAGCCCTGTTCATCGTGTCTGGACGTGATGCGAATAATGAGTCTTATAACTATGTGAACTGCAACAACAACCTGTTTACATATACAATATGTAACCCATACAAGTGTTCTGACCTATATACCAGAAAGGATAATCAGAACTACTATTTGGGAAGAACAAACAACAATACATTTGCTCCGTCTAAGTATACAATCAACGTATTTGACCCTTCATGGGACAAGCGTTGGGAGAATACATTCATGACAGCCTTTGGAACATTCTCAATGAACGAGGCAAACTGGGTTGGCCCATATAACGCAAACCGTATCCAGATTAAGCCGGCAATGATTACCAAATATGGTATGGGAGAGCAGTTTAAGGGCAAATATATCTACCCTTATGTAGATATGAGCACTACAACATCTGCATACGGCGGTAACCAGTACTATCCTACAGGTGTATGGCCTAAGGGCGAGCACAGCGGTGACCTGAGCAAACTGCAGCAGGTGAAGAATGTATATGTAATTGACTATCCTGTAGCTGAGGATGATGACCGCTTCGCTATTGTTCTTTCTCGTGAGGACAAGACAGCAGAGCAGAAAGCAAAGAGTATTTATTTCACTGTTAACATCAATGACCTGTTTGACGGAGACCAATACAAGACAGCGCAGTTTGATGGTACAAACTCATACCAGTTGTATCCATCACTCATCAAATTTGACTGGTGTTACAATGGTGTCGTAGGAAACCACATGCAGCGTCGTAACGGAGACATGATGATTATGCGTTCTGCCGAGATTTATCTAATCGCAGCAGAGGCTAACCAGCAGCTTGGTAATTCGGCAGCAGCAGCTCAGTACTTGAAGCCACTCCGCGACCGTGCTTCTCGCACTGGTGTAGCCCCTGCATTGAATACTGTTGATGAAAATACAATCTTCGATGAGTATGCACGTGAAATGGCAGGTGAGTTTAACCGTTGGGCATTGCTCAAACGCCATCACAAACTCGGTGAACGCTTAAGACTGTACAACTCTCGTGCAGCAAAATTCTTTGACGAGAACAAGCACTATAACCGTCCTATCTCCGCAGACTTCCTGCAGCAGATTGAGAACCGCGACGAATACGGCGACAATGGTTATGGAACAACACCAAGCAAAGGTTACTAAACAGAAAACTCAAAATATTGTAGGTGAGTTTTAATGCTCATCTACAATATTTTACAAAAGAACAAAATCAATAAAAACAACTTTAAAACTACAATCGTATGAAAAAAAATTACTCTTTAATCGCAGCTGCTTTGCTGCTCGGTGGTGTCAGCGTAAATGCACAGACAGACCTTCTTAACTTGCCAAACAGTGCAGCTGAAGCAGAAGCTGCAGGTTGCGGTCAGATGTGGAACAGCTACGAATGGGGTGCATCGCTTCCTGCTAAGGAACTGTTCTCTAACGCCGATGTTAAATTGACCCTCTGCTCAGAGGCATTGGTTACATACAATGGCGGTAGCAAAGCCGGTAAGAATGTTTATGGAGGAACACTCTGCATGTCTTCTACAGCAGGCAACTGGGTTACAGATCCTGTTTACGACCCAGCAGCTCTTGCCGTTACAAAAAGCGGAAAGCAGGGAGGCGCTTTGAAACTTGAGCCTACAGTAGACGGTAAGATTACTCTTTATTATAGCTCTGGTTTCAACAACCGTTCTATGTTCGTTTACGATATGACTGAGTCAATCAACGAAGGTATGGGCGCGCTGATTCTTGCCAACAACATTGAGCAGGGAGCAGACAAGGGCGACCAGATGAAGGCTGACGGTGTTAAAGATAAGGTTCACACTCCAACATTCGATGTTGCAGCAGGTCATACATACTACATCTTCGGTTCAAGTACACAGCAGGAACTGTATCGTGTAGTTTTCACTTCATTCAAGGATGATGCCTATACTTCAGCATTGGCTGCAGACAATGGTCATGATGCACTGTTGCTTACACTTCCTAACAATGCAGCAGAAGCAGAGGCTGCAGGTTGCGGTCAGATGTGGAACAGCTACGAATGGGGTGCTCTGATGCCAGCAAAGGAACTGTTCTCTAACAGCGACGTCAAACTGTCTTCTTGTTCAGACGCTCTTGTAACATATAATGGCGGCAGCAAGGCAGGTAAAAATATTTATGCAGGAACTCTCTGTATGTCCTCTTCTGCAGGTAACTGGGTAACTGATGCTGTATATGATCCGACATCTCTTGCCGTTACAAACAGTGGTAAGCAGGGAGGTGCTTTGAAACTTGAGCCTACAGTAGACGGTAAGATTACTCTTTATTATAGCTCTGGTTTCAACAACCGTTCTATGTTCGTTTACGATATGACTGAGTCAATCAACGAAGGTATGGGTGCTCTGATTCTTGCCAACAACATTGAGCAGGGAGCTGACAAGGGCGATCAGATGAAGGCTGACGGTGTTAAGGATAAGGTTCACACTCCGACATTCGATGTTGCAGCTGGTCATACATACTATATATTCGGTTCAAGCACACAGCAGGAATTATATCAGATTGGTTGGAACTCATTCATGACCGAAAACTACAATTCTACTACTGGCATCAACGAGATTCAGAACACCAATGCATTTAAGGCAAACAACCGCATCTACTCTATCGACGGCAAGTTCGTAGGTACAGACGTTACAGTTCTGTCTAACGGCATCTACGTTCAGAACGGCAAGAAGTTCGTTAAGTAATTCTACTCTGTAGGAATACTCTACAACTCAGAATAAAAACAGCTCCCGGCATAGTTCACGAAGAACCGTTGCCGGGAGTTTTTCGTTTTATTATTTGGAACATAAGCGGGAAAGATGTATTTTTGCAAAAAAGAAATGATTAAGCGAGAGCAAAGAAAGTTTACTTTCAAATTGCCGAGCGTGAGTTTCTTGTAGAAAAGTCATTTATATGCGATATAATCTCATAAACGAAATCAAAGGAAAGGCAAGAGAAGTACTTCCACGAAATGCGAGAGTTATTCTCTTTGGCTCTCGTGCAAGGAACGATGCACGGAAAGACTCCGACTGGGACTTACTTATAATCCTCGACAAGGAGAAGAGGAACGTCTCAGACATTGAAAAATATGCTTGTCCATTTATGGAGCTGGGTTATGATGTAAATGCTGAGATTAATCCGATTATTTATACCCAGAAGGAATGGGACAAACGAAAATTTACACTGTTCCATCATAATGTAGAAAAGGAAGGAATAGAGATATGGCATTAGACTTGGAATCTCAGAAGGAAATAGTAAAATATAGGATTGAAAAAGCCGAGAAAACGGTTATTGAGGCAAAAGACTGTGCATCAATGGGACATTGGACTCTTGCAGCAAACAGGCTCTACTATGCCCTATTCTATATAGGTAACGCCTTATTGGTAGACAAAGGAATGTATGTGCGAACCCATGCAGGTATGATAGCCAAGATAAACGAACACTTTGTAAAAACAGGTATACTGACAAAAGAAGAAGGGCGCACAATATCGATATTGCAAAATATGCGCCATTCTGGCGATTATGACGACTGTTTTGAATGGGAAGAGGATGAGGTAAAACCTTTCTTTAAAAAAGCTCAAGACTTAATTGAGAAAATTAAGACTTTAATAACAACAGTATAAGAAACAGCTCCCGGCATAGTTCACAAAGAACCGTTGCCAGGAGTTTTTCGTTTTATTATTTGGAATATAAGCGGGAAAGATGTATTTTGCAAAAAAGAAATGATTAAGCAAGAGCAATGAAAGAAGCAAAGCTTTGCAAAAAAGAGGTCTGCCAATGGATGAACTTTGGAATGAACACAATAAATAGCAAAAGCGGTTATCTTCACAGATAACCGCTTTTAATTATTCAATAGGTATTAGTTCAAGGTAAAAAGATTGTATTCAGGATAACTGATGCAAATGTATTGCTATTTTAGCACATCTGCAACTTATTTGATATGTTACATAACATGTTTTGAATATTTTCCGACTTCTTTACTCTTTTATCATCTAATGAGCCATGAATTAAAAAAAAGTTCTGGTCATTTTATCGTCGTTTCATACACAGTCTCCGGATCCATGCCCTTTTTGAAATCCATGTCGCGGTAAGCCTTCGGCACATCATCCATGTCAAGCGAGATGTCGCGGTTTACCGGTCTGTCGGGATCAAGCAGCGAATGCGAGAAAAGCCAATCGTAAGTCTTGCGCATATAGAAGAAGCGGGCCGGTGTGCCATGATTGCCTCCTTTAAGCCATGTATACCTCAGTCGCGAGTCATTCCCGGACTTTTCAAGGTCATTGACAACCGATTTCGACATACTTATCGGCACCGCCCTGTCTGCCGTGCCGTGAATAATCCACAGTGGTACCTTGCCGAGCGGCGTACGGTCTTTTGCCGAACAGCCCCCACACATGGCAAGGGCGGCAGCCACCTTATCAGGATAGGCAGCAGCAAAATCCATCGTTCCATAGCCACCAAGACTCATTCCGATGACATATACCCGAGTAGAGTCGCAGGCATAATTCCGCTTCGTCCATTCCAGCACGTCATCAACCTTCTTCGGGTTCCATGCTCCCCCCGGATTCTGCGGCACCACAACGAGGGCATCCACCTGTCGCCCCATCACGATAGCATGCAGCGGACCATAGCGGCGCACGCGGTTAAGATCTCTGCCACATAGACTCTGCCCATGAAGGAAAATAATCACCGGAGTTTCATTGAGAGAATAATAGTAATCCGTAGGTGTATATACCCAGAAGTTGTATCCTCCCGGAATAGAATCCTTCACAGGACGCAAGAAATCGTATTGCGCCTTGGAGCACAACACCGACATAAACAGTAAAAGAACAAAAAAGAATCTCTTCATCTTTTTACGAATTTTATTGCAGCAAAAGTAATTTAAATCCGCGAACCATGCAAGGAAAATCACATAATGCTGTCTTTATGCCATCTCAGTGTATCACGATGGTGGGCATTGTCATTCAAGCCAATGGAGTCGACGGCAGTTTCAAACAGTTCCGGATGCTCTTCCCTGAGATTTATCTCCTTGTCCTTCGGCCCCGGCAACACAATAACCGGCATGCCCTTCTCCACGAAGCCTGCCAGCTCCAGGATATTCTCGTTTTTTATCCTTATGCATCCATGACTGCGCCTTCCACCGATAGACCACGGAGCATCAGTTCCGTGAATGCCAATCGAACTGTATCCCGGAGTTATGATGCGGATAAAGCGCGGACCGTACTGTCCGGGCTTCTCGCTTCGCTTACCGTTCTCGTCTGTATAATGCCAGTTCTCGCTGTCCTTCGCCTTGCAGGCACGGAAAAAGCCTTCAGGCGTACGGCAGTCGCCCTTACTGCGTTTGTTTCCGAAATTCTTTCCGCATGCACAGCGGTAAGAGCGTTTCAGTCGTCCGAACTTATCGTATAGTTCCACCCTCATCTTCCCTTTGTCAACGATAACGAAATAGTCAAACTGGTTGTTCAGCAATCGCTCACAATAATCCAGAGAGTCGTTTGCCATAGCATAAAGTATTCCCGCGGCATAGGCTTCATGATTATCAGATTCGTCCATATACTGCATGGCAGCATCAGGCGAATCAAAGTGCAGCTTTGGCTTTTCCACCACCTCAGCCACTTCTTCCGCTTCCTCGGCAGCAAGCTCCGTATCGTTAAGCTGTTCCTCCGCCGGTTCCTTTTTTGAAGAACAAGACGAGATGAGAAGAGTAGAAAGCGTGATACAAACAGCAAGCAAAAATTTTCTGAGCATATAAATGTGTTGATAAGATAAAATCATTTTACAAAGGTACGAATAAAGGTCAAGCAAACAAAGCATTTAAGAGTTTTTTGTCCTTCCTCTTTGTCCATCCCCCATTGTTTTGTTAATTTTGCATCCACAATACACATCAATAGGTAAAAAGGATAATTCTTATACAATGGCAAGCATTAATGACATGACCGTGGGTTCGCCGACCCGCGACATTTTGAAATTCGCCGTACCGCTAATCTGCGGCTACGTTCTCCAGCAGATGTATCTAATCATCGACACTGCCATCGTCGGCAGATTTGTCAGCGTCGGTGCCCTTGCCGCCGTTGGAGCCTCAACATCAGTGATGTTCCTCATCATGGGCTTCTGCAACGGAGCCTGTGCCGGCTTCGCCATCCCCGTGGCACAGTCGTTCGGTGCCAAGGCGCTTCCCACAATGCGCCATTATGTTGCCAATGCCCTCCGCTTGTCGGTAGTCTTTGCTGCAGTCATCACCATAGTCACCTGTCTGCTTTGTTCGCCCATTCTGAGGATGATAAACACGCCACAGGAGATTTTCAGTGATGCTTATACATATCTCGTTTTGCAGTTTGCCGCCATCCCCTTCACCTTCGGCTACAATCTCCTGTCGAGTTTTATCCGCGCCCTTGGCAATTCCAAGCAACCGTTTTATTTTCTGATATTCTCGTCGATAGCAAATATCGTGCTCGATTTCTTCTTCATCATCGTCATGCGGCTTGGCGTAGCCGGAGCTGCCATCGCCACTCTCCTTGCCCAGGCAATGTCGGCATGGCTGTGTTATACCTATATCAAGAAGAAGATGCCGCTGCTCATTCCTCAAGGCGAAGAACGGCACTACGACCACAGGAAGGCTATGACGCTCTTGAACAACGGAGTGCCCATGGGACTGCAGTTTTCTATTACCGCCATCGGCAGCATCATGCTGCAGAGTGCCAACAATGCGCTCGGCACGGTATACGTGGCTGCCTTCACGGCATCTATGCGAATAAAATATCTTTTCACCTGTGTCTTCGAGAACATCGGTGTTGCCATGGCGACTTACTGCGGACAGAATATCGGGGCGCGCCGCCTTGATCGCATCACGCTCGGCATCAAGTCGGCTATAAAGATAATGCTCTGCTATTTCGTCATTACCATGTTGCTCATCCTCCCGTTTGCCGAAGAGATGATGATGCTGTTTGTTGACCATACCGAAACCGCCATCATCTCCAATGCCTCCATGTTCATGCGCATTGCCTGCTATTTCTATCCCGTATTGGGGCTCCTTGTCATTCTGCGCTACAGCATTCAGGGACTTGGCTACAGCAACTTCTCCATGATGTCTGGCGTTATGGAGATGATTGCCCGCTGCGGCGTCAGCCTCTGGCTCGTGCCGGCATTAGGGTTCCTCGGTGTCTGCTATGGCGACCCTGTGGCATGGGTTGCTGCCAATGTATTCCTCGTGCCGTGTATCATTTGGCTGATGCGGAGACTCAGACGAAAGTTGAATAGAAACGTCGGGAGCGTTTAGGCGAATAAGTCTGTTGCCTTCATTCAAAATAACTCTCAACGCAAACCAATGGAATATTTTCCATCCAGTCTTGCTCCACATATCCTTTCATGGATATACGAAGACCTTTCAACCCCGGATTGTCCTTTATAAACTGCGACAGGGAGCGGGCACGCACATTCTCTTCTGCCTTAACCTCTATCGGGATTATACGACTGCCGTTCTGCACCACGAAGTCTATTTCTGCAGGAGTCTTGCTATTGCTCCAATAGTAAGGAGAAAAGCCGACTGCCCTCAACTGCTGCAATACATACTGTTCGGTGAAGGCACCCTTAAACTCCATAAAGACATTGTTTCCTACGAGCATCTGGTCGGCAGGAACGTCAGACATGCACGACAATAGTCCGCAATCCAACAAAAACAGTTTGAAAGCATCAAAATCCTCATAGAAACTAAGCGGCAGTTTAGGCTCCCGGATGCGGTTTACCTTGTAGACTATGCCAGCATCCACAAGCCATTGGATGGCAAGTTCAAAGTCCTTGGCACGACTTCCCTTACGGACAGCCCCATAAATAAACTTCTTGTTTTCTCTTGCCAATTGCGCCGGAAGAGAACTCAGAACCTGACGTATCCTTGTGGACTCGCTTTCCGAGGTATGCTTTGAAATGTCTCTACTATAAGCGTCAAGAATATTCTTTTGCAACGTGCGAACTTGTTGCAGGTTTTTGTTCTCCACAAACTTCTCCACAACACCAGGCATACCGCCGACAAAATAATACTGCCGCAGCAGTTCTACCATCTTGGGCAGCATCATCCCTATTAAATCCCAATCTTTGGAATGCAGAATATCAAGCCACCCATCATTGCCCGTTGCACATAAAAACTCCTCGTAGTCCATCGGATACATATACATTATGTCGACCTTACCAACAGGGAAAGATTCCCCCTTGCCAAGAGTAACGCCGAGCAATGAGCCAGCGACCATCACATGATACTCTGGCGACTTTTCACAAAAATATTTCAGACTATGGAGTCCTCTTGGTATCTCCTGTATCTCATCCATTATAATAAGAGTGTCTCCAGGAGTTATCCTTATGCCAGTTATTGCCTGCATAGCAATCAAAATTCTGTCAATGTCGTAGTCGAGTTCAAAAAGATTCTTCATTCTTGGTTCATCATCACAGTTGATATACGCCACTTTTTTGTACTCTTTTTCTCCAAAGGATCGCATTATCCAGGTCTTACCAACCTGACGCGCACCGAGAAGCATCAGTGGCTTTCTATCTTTGCTATTCTTCCATTTGCACAGTTGTTGATACATCTTCCTCTCCATAAATATCTGATATTTAAATGTTTCGGCTGCAAAGATACATTTTATCGACGATAAAATCAAATAAGCATCACACTTTTTCGAGGATAAAATCATAAATATTCTACATTTTTTCGAGGATAAAATTAAGTAAATTCTACACTTTTTCGAGGATAAGACATAAATATTTGCAGCAACAAATGTTGCAGCCGACTATGTTTTAGGGTGGACAATATTCTCAAAGAAGAGGATTATTTATTCAAAAGCATCTTGACTCTTTGACAATCAGTATTTTATTTGTACTTTTACACCGTTTTACTGTTAAACAACACGGCTACGTTATTACAAATACAGTAATATGCAGTCTTTATAAAAGAAGAAAACAGTTATGCAAGAGCAATGAAAATTTACTTTCAATTTGCCGAGCGTAAGTTTTTATTGATAAGAAAAACTACTAATAAAAATAAACATGAACAAGAAAATCAAAGCAGTATTAATGCTGGCGGCAGCAGTATCGCTAATGCCGGCTTATGCTACCATCGAAGGAAGTCTTGACCCTCCATCGGTAGTGGCACAGTGGAGCAACTCCTCCACTTATCCAAAAGTCATCGATATAAATTTCAGCGACACCACATGGCCTGACACTTGGAAAGGAGAGACGGGAGTTGACTGTCCTGACTTTTCTTCGGGAGGATATGTCAATACTATTATCAATGTTCCGGCAAACGGAAGTACAGACATTACATACCCTGTATATTTCCACCACTGCACCTTTGCAAACAAGAATTCATACAATGGTTTCGCAGGAGCTACAGCAGCATTCTGCCGTCAGTACTATCTGGGACAAAACTGGACGGGCAACAGTGCCACGACATACAACAACTGGACTGTTGCCGGTCATACCACGTATCTTGAAGACAACATACAATACGACTCCAACAACAATCCTATTCACGGCGAGGCTGGCTTCGTACAGATGTGTCGCGATGGAAATGTTAAGGATGCATCTGGAAAGCCGGTAAGTCAGCACGGTTGGATGGAGATTGACCACATACCGTATGTTGAACGCGTACAGTGGTCGTGGTCGTCTACTTCATGGGGACGCGGCATTAAATGCGACTATAAGATAGGCGACGGAGAATGGAAGCCTCTTGTATGGATGGGATCAGAAAAGCATAAAGACGGATACACGGTTTTCTCTGACCAGGGATATTTCATGGAGAATGTTATCAATGCCTCTGACGTATCTATCCGCTGGAGAGTATGGGACGGTGAAATCCTAAAAGACCCGGTACAGAAAAATCCTAACGGCGGCGCCGTATTCACAAAGGGCGAGAACCCTCTACTGTCGCAGCAGGCTCCCCGCGTTCACAAGATTCAGATTTTCGGCAACGAGATTACTGCCGAGCAGGCTCAGTATGCCAAAGACAACCCTGTGAGCGACGTGGGTGAACTATCCGACCTTGGCGGCGGAAGCGAAGACAAGGGAGAAACGGCTCCGGATGCCAATGCTCCGGTTGTTACATCCGTTGTGGCGCAAGACGGTACGGGCGAC
>ERZ808275.426-NODE-426-length-17531-cov-3.790513_pt1 | contig 17531 bp, 19 predicted proteins | sample MGYA00520894_ERZ808275 | MGnify/ENA primary metagenome ERZ808275 (study PRJEB31516, sample SAMN03275598) | gut metagenome | biome: mammalia-associated habitat; material: feces | host: Papio cynocephalus | place: Kenya | collected 2012-08-03 ...
TCAGCTTCACCAATAGCACTAATACCAGCGGCTTTCTGTTCAGCGGCGTATTTCTCTGCTTCAGCCTTAGCTTTCATAGCCATAGCTTCCTGCTCCATTTCATAAGCCTTAGCTTCTGCTTCCTTCTGGCGACGGATCAAATCTGCAGAAGCTTTCTGCTCGGCGGCGTATTTATCAGCATCAGCCTGCTTACGAACAAGAGCGTCAAGTTCATATTCTTTCAACTGGATTTCTTTCTGCTTAAGATCTGCTTCACGTTCGGCCTTAGCAATATTAGCTTCAGTAGCTGCGACATCACGCAACTTACGCTGGTTTTCGGCTTCAATACCCGCGGCCGCATCAGCCTGTGCTTGACGAGTATCTGCTTCCTGCTTCAACTGAGACTGTTTAATGGCAAGGTCATTATTTCTAACAGCCATTTCCTCGGCGGCCTTGACCCTTGCTTCATTACTTTCCTTAGCATTCTGTGCTTCTGCAATTGCAATTTCACGCTGTGCATTAGACTTTGCAATCATTGCATCCTTGCGAATCTGCTCAACATTATCAATACCAAGATTAGTAATTACATCATTATCGTCAGAGAAATTCTGAACATTGAAGGTAATAAGTTCAAGACCAAGTTTAGCCAAATCCGGCACACTATTTTCCTGAACTCTCATGGAGAATTCTTTACGGTCATTAATCATCTGAACAAGGCCAAGAGTACCAACAATCTCACGCAAGTTGCCTTCAAGAAGATCATTAACCTTATTCATAATTTCATCATGCTTTGCATTAAGGAAGTTCTGCGCCGCCGCTTCAATCAGTTCAGGAGTTTGACCAATTTTAACAATAGCAGTTGCATCCACCTTGATATTGATAAAATCACAAGTAGGAATAGATGTCTTTGTCTTTACGTCGATCTGCATTGCTTTAAGAGATAGCTTATCAATTCTCTCAAGGAACGGAACTCTTAGGCCCGACTTACCAATAATAATTCGAGGGTTTTTTCGTAGACCAGAAATGATATAAGCTACATCAGGAGGAGCTTTAAAATATCCTAGACCAATAATTACTCCAATTACAATTACAACAAGAACAATCCAAATATGAGACAAAATTGCCGACAAAATCATTTATATTCTCCTTTATTTAATTTTTTCCTTAATTTCTTCAATAATATCATCCAGTAGAACAGGATAACAGTTATGAGCATCCATTTCTACATGATAAATAAGGCCTTTCTCCCAATCGGCCCAGCGATCTTGAACATGACTATGGCCACATAAATTGATTACTCGTGCTTTAAGTGGTTTATCAATATCAAGGTTACTAGTCAGAGTAGGATAATGAGATAGATAAAAATTATATTTCTTATATTTATAAGGGGTTGCGTAACCCCAAAATTCAGTATCAAGTTTAAGATCTATATAAGCCCCAAGGCGTGCAGTTGTTTCATGGTTCCCTGCAATAATATGCAGATTACCATTAAGTCTATTAACGCATTGAATACCTTTTTCAGTATCATTAAGCATCAAATCACCCAAGACAATTACATCATCTTCTGGACTAACAATACTATTATGTTTTGCAATAATAGCTTCATTCATTTCATCTACATTTTTAAATCCACGCGGTTCATAGAGGAACGACTGGTCGTGACAAAAATGCCAATCCGAAGTCACAAACACTGCCATAATTAAGCTACCTCCTTCGGTTCAAGCCAAGATTTACCTTCTTCATCAACACGCCAAATTTTATTATAACTATATTTTTCATAATAAGTAGGTTTGCTAAAATCGACATACATTCTTTTAATCGCATCTTCTGGAACATAAGCTCTTCCTTCTCTCTTGGAATTGCGTTCAAGAGCTACTTCAAGAGGAATATCCATCCAAATACAATTAATAAGAACATTTCTTAAATTATATTCTCCAATAGCATTGAGAAGTTTGTTACGCGAACGTTCATTAATATGAGTAGCATCAACTACTACATTATCTACTTCATTTAATGCCGTTTTAATCTGATTAATAAATTCTTTAAATACTTCTTTTTCTTTAGCAAAATAGCTACTACCTTCATTCAACATAGAAAATCTAATTGCGTCTCTGGAAATAATTTTTGTATCATCCCCAGTGAATGTTTTCTTAATGAAGGTGCTCTTCCCACTCGCGGGACTGCCCGATAAAATCCAAAGATTGAGTTTTCTCTTGTTCATAGGCTCCATTCAAAAAATTCTCCCTAAACTCAAATACGTCATCATCATTTTTACATTCAACGCAATTAATTTCTGTTTTACAATAAGGACAATAGAGTTTCTTTCTATGAAATCTCTCATATTGGAAACCTTTTTTACGTGGAAGCTCCATTGCCATTTTGCCACAATTCATACAATAAAAACTATGAATAACAATCTGTCCGGCCATACTTATCAAATCCTTTACTTTTTGTATATATATTATAATATATTATAATTAAAAAATAAATTATCTGGATTTAATAAGGGTATCTTCAAATGTATCAAGATTAAGGACAATGGCCAAATCAGTAGCATACGTGCCGGCATCTATATTGATCTTATGCCATTGCTGGCAACCATCATATGAAAATTTGAGCGGATGTGGACATTCTTTAAAATATTCTACATTCTGAATTACATAAGGAATAGGAGTATGGCCAAATATCTGGTAATCATAATAACCATAATAATATTTATCATTAAAATTCTTTCTATTCCAGAGTAATTCTTTTTTAAGATATTCTTGCATTTCTGTATTTTCTTTTTTAAATTTATCATCATCAAAATGGTGCTTTAGCCTATTCCAGGAACAGCCAGCATGAGATAAAAAAATACGCTCTTCTTTCGTATTTAAATATTCATAGAATGGAATTGTTCGTTTGAGATGTACTAGCCAATCTTTAACATAAGGGTCTTGAGTTGCCGAACGGAATGTTTCAGCACCACCATTCTGTACCAAGAGCATATAAGCATAATCCATTAAACCATCATAATTAAAATAATCATCAAGTGCGTCGATAAGCATTTGTTCGTGATTACCACGAATATAAATTACATTACTAGCCACCACACCACGAAGCATATCTTTAATAATTTCCCAGCCATCTGGACCTCTGTCAGCACAGTCGCCAAGGCAAATCAATGTATCATCTTCATTAAGCATCTGTTTAATTTGGTTCCAAATATCCATATTGCCATGAATATCTGAACAACAATATGCATTCATACCTATCAACTCCTTATACAGCAAATTTCATCAATAATGCGAAAATATTCATGGCCGCGACAGCCATCCACATATAAGATCTATATTTAGATACTTCTTCTTTACTTTCGACATTAAATACTTTATAGAGAAAATAAATCCAAGCACTAAAAGAAATAATCCAACAGATAAGAAGAATAATTTTAAGCATTATTTTTAATCTCCTCTCTTAGTAAGTAAAAAATAATAGTTATTGGGCAAACTCCCTTAATATGAATATTATAATTTTTAAATATTATAAGAAATAAAAAGGAGGATTATAAATGCCCAAAATTGATTTAACTAACAAACAATATAAATATTTTAAAGTAATAGATAAAAACATAGAAAAATCTAAAGGCAGTAAAAATGTTTGGTGGAATTGTCAATGCCAATGCGGAAAAATTTTTACTGCTACCACAACTGATATCAATAAGAACAAAATAAAATCTTGTGGATGTATGAAATCTTAGTTATTAAGTGAAGCCCATTTATAGGATTTAACAGGAAAAACTTTTGGAGAATTATATGTATTAAAGCGCAACAGAGAGGCGCAAAAAGATGGTCATAAAAAATAGACTATGTATGATTGTCAATGCTCCTGTGGAAATATTATTACAGTAGAACGAGGTAAATTAATTTCTCGTGGATAGAATTCTTGCGGATGTAAAAACTCCATAGGAGAATTACATATTAATAATTTATTATCTCAAAATAAAATAAAATATATTAGTCAATATACCAATTCTGATTTAATTTCTCCAAATAATGGTTATTTACGTTTTGATTTTGCTATTTTAAATGATGAAAATAAAATAATTAGATTAATAGAATTTGATGGACCTCAACACTATACTAATGTTAAGTATTTTAATGACAACAATATATAGTTTAGAGATAGTTTAAAAAATAATTATGCTAAAAAACATTAGATTCCTTTAGTTAGAATACCTTATTATAAGAGAGATTGTTTAAAATTAGAAGATTTGTTAGGAAATTATTTTTTAATTTGATCTTTTAATTTCTTCTCTTACTTGCATAAGCAAATAGCCAAGGCGATTTTTGCCTACTCCGTTACATACGCCCCAGTACGTATCCCCCCAGTAATTTCCTTCTACTAACTCTTCATCGCCAGTAGCAAGAAGAAGATCACGCAATTCGGGATCAGCAAATTTCTTACGCAGGCCATTAAGCATTACATCTTCTTTAACTTCTTCCCAATCACGCCGAAGTTGGATATGTCTCCCCAAACGTTTGGCATCACCAGGAGTTGGAGCATGAGCAATACGTAAATAATCATTCTGATTATCTGCTTTACTTGCTTGAAAATAATGCTCCATTGTGGGAAATAAGACATTATCAATATAAAATGGACTGCATGAATAATTGCTCAAGAAAAAATATTTATCTCTGAAACTATCAATCATTCTATTTTATCTCCTTTACTTAAATTACATCGCCAGCATAAGGTTTGTAGATTTTCTTTGACTGTTTTTCCGCCTTTAGCAATGGGAATAATGTGGTCTACATGAAGATTTAAATTAGGCTCAACATAACGAGACAAACCACATTTCTGGCAAGTATAATTATCACGTAATAAAATTTCTGCTCTTAATTTTTTAGTCATTTTATTTCGTTCTTTGCGTTTTTCTTCCTCAGTAGGTTTTCTTCCATAACTTACATTTGTTTCTAAGGTAATAGGATGAATAACTTGAGATGATTGATTATTACTAATTTTTTTCTTAGGGAATTTTAAAAAAGGAATATTTTTAAAAATGCAGAATATTCCACCTAAACTCCATAAGATATAAAAAATAGTCATACCTAATTCAGCTTCATCTATTCCTCCAATAATACCAAAAACTCCAAATATGGTAAATAAAATCCATTTAGTTTTAGATTTCATAACCCTGATCCTTCATTACTGCAGTGCTTTTATAAACCATATGGCCACTTGATTTGTCCTTAGCTTTTCGTGCCATACCCATTTCAATAAGATGGCTAAGAACTCTACTAAGCTTCTGCGGAGTAACATTTCTAAGAGCAATATCGCTCATCTGAATTTCTGCAATACTCATTGCATTTGGATTACTATCCAATACTTCAAGACATCTCATAGCAAATTCACTATTCTGCTGTGCTGAATATTTACTAGTTTTATAAGGCATAAATTATCACTCACTTTCTATATATATTATATAATATTTTTATATAAAAATAAAATGAGAGGAAATTTCTTCCCCTCATTTTAAATCAATTAGTCTTTCGGTGCGAACTGTTTGATGATACCCTCAAGGGTAGTGCCTCTCAAGAGACGATCAACAACATCCGCAGAGCTTTCATTATTAGCAAGTGCATAAGGACTGATACCATCTGCAATCGTCTTCATAAGATTAACATTACCATTAGCTCTCAAGGCTTCAATCAGGCCAGGCTGGATAGAATTCATAACCTTTTTCACAGTTTCAGCATATGCATCCTGCTTCGCCCGTTCAATCTCTGCGAGGGCCTGCTGATGTGCGATTTCGGCATCATTATCTTTCTGCTTACGAGCCAATTCGGCATCATGAATCGCATCAACAATTACAGTCATATCATGCTCGGCCTGCTTAATTGCTTGCTGTTCGGCTTCTTTCTTTCTATTGGCTTCACTCTGCATATCGAGCTTAGTCATAGTCTCAGTACGCTGAAGCTCCAATTTGTTAAGAACCTGCTGACTACGCAATTCCTGTTCTGCCTTTTCAGCTTCGGCCAGCTTAGTAATAACAGCAATACGGCGTTCAGCATCAGACAGTTCAAGCGACTTCTGGATCATTTCATTCTGATGATTCAGAAGAAGTTCTTCAACATCGCTGTCAATGTCAATATTAAGAACTTCACAATCATAGACAAACATACCATTTTCCTTGAAGAAACGGCCAGGCTTCTGCTTTTCGCTTTCTTCAACTTCATCAATAGCATAATTGCGAATCAGGCTATTGTAGTTCTGATAAAACTCTTCAATGGTATAATTCTTTGCCATTCTCTTGATAATAGAACGTTCTCTATCACAGAGATACTTGACATAATTATCAATAGCAAACCACTTATTCATGTAATCTTTATCGAAGGAAACGCAATAAGAAACAACGATATTTGCCTTAACAAAATCCTTAGTTTCAATCTGAATAACATCACTAATCTTATTGTTCTCATGACGCAGGAAAACAGTCTTAATAACTCGATCAGTGGTCTTTGGCTTACCTGTGCTCATCTGGAGAACTTCAAGCGTCTGATCATAATCAAGCAGAACTGTCTGCGGACCACAAACAACTTTACGATCGCCATTTTTGCTTACAACATTAACTGCGTAACCAGTCCAAATGTCAAGAGAGACAACGCCATCATACTTATTGTCAATAGTAATAGTACGTGGTTTAGTATAAGAAGTGCCACGAGAAATATTTGCCTTAGCTTCAAGATTAGCAAGAGTAGAAGACAGAGAAGCTGTAGAATAAGCAGTCATATTATCAAGGTTATCAAACGAGACAGACTTAAGACTCTTTTCAACAGACTTTTCATCAAGACCCTTATTATATTCAAGAGCTTCATTATTGCCCGGATACCATAGAGCACACTGGCTAGTAGTCAACTTGCGCTTAACAACAACTTCAGTACGCGGATCGGGCAGATACATGGCCGGCCCCTTGACAGTTGCAATCTCACCAGTAATGCGATTCATGATATAACGACCTTCGCCTTCAGGAATTGCAATTGCATGGTGCATAATTTTATTGTCGTAATTAATGATTGCGTGCTCAGGACGAGGATAATAAATCATCTGATCATTACCAGTGATAAACAGCTCTTCACCAACAGGATGGACAGTACCATCATCATCTGTATATTCAGCAATTACCTTAACATAAATGCCGGAAATCTTAGAAAGCTCAATGGCACGGAAAATAAAACCGCCCTTGGGAGATGTAACAAACGTTTCAGTCGGCTCAGGGAACACAACCTTCGGGCCGTGGACATAACGCTTATTACCATCTTCATCCTTAAGAATACAATATTCAAGACGCTCAAGGGTGACGGCTTCGCGTACATACCCCTTATTCGGATCGTTATTAATAGGAATAACTTCAATACCAGTAGGCGGAATATAGAAGGAAATATCTGTACCCTTAATAACAAGGATCTGACCATTTACACAATTAGTAACAGTATTTTCAATTTCCTTGCCTTCTGCATCTACTACCTTGCCCTGATTCTTATTGGCTTCATCAGCTTCATAGACACGGGCCAGAAGATACTGATTAGTGCGAAGTGCATGACCCTTAACTACTTTTGCCATCTGGCCCGGATACAGAGCGAAGGAGACAGGACCACGAATATTAACCTTACGGCCGTACAACAGGTCAGGGGAAGTCGAGGCAGATCCTACATTAGGATGAGAACCATCTTTAGTCGGATTTTTTACAATGGCATACCAATTTTCCGGCGGAAGAACAAATAGAGATTTAGCTTCTGTAAGACTCTGGACAGTCTTAAACTTCTTACTCTTTTCATCAAAAACAACAAGACTGTCCTGTGCAGAAATAGTAATAGTAGTAGGGCCAGTATATGTCTTAATAGAACCATTGGTATTGTTCTGAACGTAAACAAATTCATTTGGCGACAAAACAATATCTCTCTGCTGAGGGTTCATCATATTATTATTATAATTATTATTCATTTCCATACTTAATCAATCCTCAAAACGATTTACATAATTTACAGGAATAACACTAATTCGATTATTACTTTCAATAGTCATTGTTTTACTATTGGAAGCAAGGATTTCTCCAATTTCCATTTTACCAGTACGCGGGTTAATGAAACGAACAAATTTACCATAAATAATAGACATAAATATTATTCCTTTCTTTTCTTAACTTTGTATATATATTATAATATATTTTTTTTAAAAAATAAAATAACTATCCTCTACACAGGGATTGAATTTTTTGTTAGCTACAATGGAGCTAGAGTTAATTGTAGGATGGCAAGGAGCATTAGTGCCAAGCTTTATTTTAGGCAATTCGGCAAACGGGCGTCGACCATCACCAATCACCATCTTATTATATTCTCCATTTTCTTGAATTAAACAAATTTCACCATCGCATGGGACAGGATTAATCCTATTCCAATTTTCTGTGGTGTCTCTTCTCATACATATATTCATCTACATATTTATCACTCCTATAAAAAAATAAGGGGTCATTGCTGACCCCTTGTTAAATTAGTGGATTAAATACTAATCTCCTATAATCATATTTAATGTTATATTATCGCGTTCCCAGTAAGGAATACGCACTAATGGAATATTATGCTATTTAGCATATTCATTTTTTATTTTATCTCGCTCTTGCTATTTTTCTAAACTTATTTTTTCTGCCCATTTACCCCAAGTATCTACATAATGTTGTATTCCATCATATTCAATTAATCTGACTAATTGGTCATTATTAAATATTGCAAAATCAAAACGAGCTGGGTAATCTTTAGAAACGAAATATAAATCTTTAAACGAATATTCTTTTTGGAATTGAATATTATTATTCTTTAATAAATTTTCAATATTCTATTCCCCTATTGATGATTTAATACAGCCACAAGAAGTTGTATGTAAACTTGTTAAATTATTACTATCTACTTCGCAAATATTTCCACAATCACATTGACATTTCCATATAGCATTTTTGCTAATATTGCTTTTCCCAGTATCTTCTAATGCTACCAAATTTCCAAAACGTTGATTAGTTAAATCTTTTCTTAGAGCCTAACCAATAAGATTATTTTTCTAACATCCACAACTTTTATGCTTTTTTAAATTACTAACATTTTTAACACAATATTTTCTACAGGCCTTACACTAACAATTCCATTGTGCTAAGGCCCCTTTATTAGGGGCCCTACTGATCACTTTAAAATATTTATTTTCATAACCTGTTCTATCAATAAAATTTGGAGCAGATTTTATTGGCTAATACACAATTAAATCTTCAAATTCCATAATTAATGGATGGCTTCATATCTTTTAGAATTAAGCTTATCATACATAAGGTCAATCGAAGATTTCCCTGACATAATCATTTCGTAAATAACAGGTGAAAAACCTGACACAAAAGTGATACCATTTCTAGATTTCATTGGAATGTTATCTTGTCTTGCGTTCACATTCCAGAAAATTAAATCAGGACAATGGTAACCATATTCTTCCCATTTAATAGAAATTTTTTCTATCAATGTATCGGAAGAAGAACCATAGTTATGTGAAGTTCTACAATAATCAAATTCTTGATCAGAGACAATCAGTAATGACTTGGGCAAATCTTCTTGAGTGCAATGATTATCAATAGCAATCTGAAGAAGAAGATCAAATGCCGACTCGATATTAGTATTCATTCCCCATTCTGCACCCATCATTCTGCGAACCTTATCACAGAAATCAATACCCTCAACCTTAACAAACTGCGGACGAGCACTAAAGGTAAGGAAATGACCTGCGTAAGGCCCCTTCGCCTTCTCAGCACAATACATACCAAGAGATACAGCGACATTAATAGGATCCGAAGCATCATAACCATACATAGATCCAGAAACGTCAACCATAGCAATGCCATCAAAACTCGCACCATTGAAATAATCCTTAAGATTATCCCAATACTTATTAACCATCAAGCGATCAACATCATTCGCATTATAAGGGCCAAAATGTTTTCTAGCTTCTGCCACACATTCATAGGGATAAAGAACCTTAGCATTTACCTTAGTATTTTCATTCTTGGCGAACTCTTCATAAGTTGCTACACCTGCTTGCTTGCGTTCTACATCATGGCGTGCGAAGGCCTGACGATACAGGAAACCGGCACGAGAAGGAATTTTATCATATTCAATCTTATCCCACTCATTTGCTGACATAAGGCGTTCAAGGACATTGATACGTGCACGAAGAGTGGATAGGGTCTTACGATACTGCTTGGCTGTCATACCAAGGTATCTACGAGTTCTTTCTGCAAGAGCCCGAGACTGTGCCGAGCTACAATTCAGGGATTTCATCCATTTTCCGAGCAGGCTGGGGCATTCAGACGTGATGTCCTCGGCGAGCTGAACCTTCATCAGGCGGAAGGCCTCATCCTGGCAAGGCGTATCAACGAATACATACAGATCATCCCAACGTCCACCGAGTTCAGGAATATAAGCCATATTACGCTTAACAGCATCCGGATGGGTCTGTGCAAGCCACTTCATACAAACGCGGAAGAAGCGTCTTTCTCCTTGTCCCTGCAAGCTATCCCGAGTATAAAACAGACACTTAAGAGCATACTTTTCATCTTCTTCAAATGCCTTCTTAAACAGGTGGATACAATCTTCATCACTTCTGGTTCTATATGCCGAACCAAGTGCAAACAGGTCATATACCGCAGAACCAGTTGTAGTATGCGTAACAGCACCATTTTCCGTAAGACCAAGTGTAGCCATATCCTTAACCGCATTAGCAAAATTACTCATATACATTCTCCTTTTTCTCATCTTAATCTTTTACAAGATTGTAATTGGATTTTTCATTCATTTTCTATATATATTATATAATATTTTTTATTAAAATTCAAATTAATCTGTTTCGTTTCAACCCCACGTTAGTCTACTTTTATCTATTGATCCTCTATCTTCTATTTCATAATCTGTAATTTTAAGAGGCAGTTCTGAAATATAATCATTATCATATAAAAAATCTATGGGATTTTTCTTAAATTCCTCAAATTCTTCATCAGTTAGTTTAATATAACCATCTAAAACGCCCGAGCACAAATGGCCAGCTACATATTCAAGAGGAGCATTTATAAAAACTTTCTTCATAATTTTTCCTTTTTATTTTTATTATATCATATTATTTTAAAAATGTAAAAAAATAAGAGGATTGAATAAATCAATCCTCTTATAAATTATTAAGAATATACTGCGGAAGTTTCTTTCCATGTGCTACCATTCCAGTAGCATATAACACCATTGCCCTTAGATGTATTAATACATAACTATTTTTTTTGTGCATCAGTAGGGTTATTAGGTGTGCCATTATACATAAAGAAGGCAGATGATACAACATTACCTATTGCCGTATTCATTTCTGTCTTAGTTGGATAATTTTTTAATGAAGTGGTATTTTCTAATTCACTCTAAGTAATTACTTTATTATTAGCATTTCGTGCACCAATGTAAATATTGCCTTCGGCCAATAGATAGCTAAGATTAGTGTTAGTAGTATTTTGATTATCTGAACTACCAATTATTAAGGCATTCTTTCTACTACTGGATGTACCATTACCAACTGTAAATAAGGCATCAGAATTTGGTGAATTGTATTTACCAACTACTAAGCCATCATTGCCAGTAACTACAAGCTATTCACCAATTGCGCCACAGTTATCTGCACCAAGAGTGTTATTAGAACCAATAGTGATAGAATTGTTTGCCCTAACTATGCTTGACCCATTATTATAACTTATGTTATTATTAGAACCAACTACTAGATTGCCTGTGCCTGTTGGATTAGATTTATCCATTTTATTATTAAGTCCAGTATTTATATCTGAATAAGAATAACTGCCAGAAGTAGTGCCTAAACGAGTAGCATAATCAGCAGTAGTAGCCTGGTCGGCCTAAGCAGTCTTTATCTATCGTCTATTGGTTTTGGCTTCACCATCATTAGTAATTTTACCAACATTATAAAATAATTCATTAGTATCAGTTGTAAATAGAAGAGCACCATCTTCATTCCAAGGACTTCCGCCTGTTGATGTAAGTTTGTCCTTACGACCTCTGTTGATACTAAAATTAATATCTCCCATAACTCACCCTCCTTACTATGTAATACTATCAGGCGACCAAATTGCGGAAACAGGTCTCCACACGGCTGATGTGCCATTGTAGTTGCCTTGACTATCTTCTCCGCCATTGCGCCAGTATACTAAGCCATAGCCGGATTTGCTATCTGTGCATATCCAAATCTTGGGCATGAAATCCGCAGATAGAACTGGCTGAGTTGGCTGAGAAACAATAAGGCTTGTTATTCTCTTTAGATAACTATCAAAATTGCCAGTAATTAAATTCTAAATATTTTTGACCTGTTGAGCTAATTCATCATATTTAGTCTCTAATTCATCAAGCCGACTTTCTAAATCATCAAGACGCGGTTTAATATTTGCATTATAGAAATTTTCAATAGCTTCAGCAATTAAGGCCGACAGCCAATTAAGGAACCATATCTCTGTATGGACTTGGCCTTCTGAATCACGCCATACAGGTTTATGTGCAATGTAACCAGCCTCTTCCGGATCGGTCTAATCCCAATCGGCAATTAACTCACTCATGAATTCAGTATTGAGAGAGCGTGTTCTGTAATGGAAAATAATTTCAAGGTTTTTAGTTTGTTTTAAATAGCCCTTTAAACTGTCCAAACGCATATAGATTGCACGATCAGCAGTATCAAGTATCATTTCATTATTAATTTCGTAATAAATATTTTCACCATTATAGCCTTCAATAATAGTATTTTCAAGAGCTTGATCATTTTCATCGAAGAGAGACAATGACTCAGTTAATTCATTAAGAACTTCGTCTGTTATTTCATTAATTTCATCTTCGTCAAGCACTGTATCTAGGCTATTGGTTGAAATAGTGATTTGTTTGATTAATTGCCGTCTTGCATCTTCTGTGATAGTAGCATCATTTTTAAATTGTAATCTATTAATCAAGAAGATTTTACCATTAGACGCAGTTATATCATTATTAAATCTAATTTTATTAATGATAATTTCATTATAGCCCGCTTGTAATTTTTCTACTGTAGCTTCTGGCAATGTAATATCATTAGCTAAGGATAAGAGAATTTCTTGCTCTTCCTTATTAAATTTATTATTATAAACAAAAATAGCATCTTTAATCATTTGAGTAATGACTTGCTTTTCTTTTTGTTTTAAAATATTAGATTTATAGAACCAAAACCGCGGTTGTTTATTAATCTCAAGACTATCAGATACAGAGTTTTTAATTTTACTTAATAAATTGGCCTTATTAATATCTTCAGTTTCAGTAAGAGTAATTTCTTCATTAATGCCTTTAACTAAAATGGCCAACAGCTCATTAGTAGTTTTATTCATTACATCTGGAACAGTTGACTTAGCATAAACTCCTCTAATGGCTTCAATTAAACTATATTGAGATATTCTAGGTAAGATATATTTCATTTTTTCTTGTAAGAATACCTTATAGGCTGAAACATCAATAATTGTCTCGATCTAGGAAGTTAAGAAACCTTTAAGATTTTCAGCGATATATAAATAAGAACTCTCCATTAGAGTACCATTGATCAATGGAGTAAGATACTCTATTTCTTCTGCACTAAATGCATAACGATAGTCAGCTAAGCCATACATACGCATTTCATAGAAGCCCCAATTGTTATCATTGTAAATAAGTAAGTCGTTGGGATGGAAATAATGATTACTTATTTTAATATAATTCTCGCCATGGAAGGTTTTAACCTGTGCGTTTTCATTTGTTTTAATTTCTTTAATAACAGTAATATCTTCTGCACAAGGTAAGGCAGTTATTTTACGAACTATATTACCACGCATATCATGAATAGTGGTTTTGCCCTCTTCATCTTCTACTTTTAAGCCTGTATTAATTAAATTAACAAGGTAAGTGATTTCATTAGTAGTAAATTCGCCGTTTGTGCCTTTAAGATTATACGTGTTATTAAGGTCTTGCACTTTGGCCGTGATGCTGGTCTTTCCCCCCTCAACCATAAACACGGCTGTATTAGGGTTGGTGTAATCATTTATATCATATTCACCAGTAGAGACAATATATTCAATGCCCATACGCTCTCTACGCGTAAGGTATCTTGATATACCTGTTTCATCTATTAAATTATAATCTATGGTAAATAGATTAAGTATTTCGGCCGAGCTAATGAGTAAGGTCTTTTCATTACCCTGCTGGAATAAATCATCATTAAGAATTGGTTTATTTCTTATATAGCTTGGGTTAGTGGGATCTGCTGTTTTCCAGTCGCCCTATACATTACCACTTGTTAATGCGGGTAAATCTCTAAAAATTGTTGAGCCATCGCCTATCTTAATAGATACTGGATATACATTCTCATCTGCGCCATTTGTATGAAGTGTTACTTGGCCTGTTGGATTGCCATTGGCATCTACTTGATCAGTAGCAAATACTCCACCTGCTTGGGTAGATAATGTTGAGCCAGTTGTATCAGTTATTGCATCTGAGGGGGGAACTATAATACATACTTCTCCCTTGGAAGGAGTATAATTATCTCCAATAGTTGCCCAAACAGAAGATGGATTGGCTTTTGAATTTACAACAATATATCTATTCAATGTATTCAACTCCTCCGTTTTATCTTATACTTCTTTTAAATATAAAAATATGGGTAAATCTATTAATCAGATTTACCCATATTTTTTGAAATAATATAAAATAAATAAAAAGAAGGGAAATTGTATATTATATTAAACGTATTCCCATTTATAGCCATAAGCGGATTTTAATAATCCATTACATACTTCACAAATATGACTATAATTTTTAGGACGTCCAATAGCTTCTCCAGCTTCTTTACAAGTATTGTAAATAGCTATTACTTCATTGGTATTTTTATCAATCTATTTAACTTGTTTGGTAATTGTCTTAGGTATTTCTTGAACCTTTATTCCCATCTAATCATTATACCATTTTATTAATTCTTTAGTATGATATGGAATATTATAATTTTTACACCATTTTCTTACCGCATTTGAAGTAACATTAAACTATTCAGCAGTTTTTTCAAATCCATATTTTTTTACCATTCTGCCTAATTCTAATGGTGAGGGTCGATTTTTCCTTGGGACTTTTATTGTTTTATTATGAATTTCTTGATAACATTTTTTACAATAGGTAGACTTAGAAGAAATCTGTGTTCCACATTCTTTGCAATACCAAATTTTGCCTTGCCTATTCTTTTGTCCACCAAGTAAGATATTATATCCATTTGGAGATAAGCTATTTAATTTTTTAATCCAATATTGTTCTTTCTCATCTAATTCATTCTACTAACATTCTTCAATTATTTCAAATGAAAAATTTTCAATACCATATTTTCTAAATGCTAAATGAATAGCAGAATTATAACCTTTTTCTTTAGAATTAAATGCTTTATATTTATGCTATTTCCATCTATCATAAATGTCGATAGACTATCCTACATAAATTTTTCCATTTTTGCTATTAGTAATTTTATAAATTCCAACCATTTAAGTCTCACTTTCTTAGTCTCAAAAAATTGCAGAAGTAGAAGAGGAGACTGGCTCTTGTCGGATAAGTAGCTAATTTATCCTATCTACTTTGCATATGGTGCGGGACAAGGGACTCGAACCCTTACGCTTTACAGCATCCGAGCTTAAATCGGATGTGGCTACCAATTACACCAGTCCCGCATTTCTCTAACTTTATGTAATTTTATCCATATTCAATTTTAAACAAGATCATCAAGACGCTTATAATTAAATAATTTCATAACATCTCTTATATTTAAAAACAGTTGCTGTGTGCGTCTTCGACCTATGGCGGAGGAGGAGGGATTCGGACCCTCAATCTAAGGTTTTCATCACCCATCATGTCACCATGACCTACTGTAAATTTACAATAGTTGAGGTTCGGACTATGTCTTCACCATGCCTATCGGTTTAGGTGTGTCCTATATAGTCTCTACACATTTACAAATTAAAATAATTTGATTTAGCTCGGCATTGTCTCTTTCTTAGAGAGTTTTACCGAATTAGGGACAATTCACATACGCCGTTTCCAAACGTAGTGTCCAATTTATACCAGAGACCTTTGCGTTAACCAATTGCGCCACTCCTCAGTATACATTATACAAGACAGCATTTTAAACATTTACCCTTTAAATATTTGAATTAAATTGCTGTTACTGTCTTTATTTTGTAAATATATTATACTAAATAATTTTTTAATTTTCAAATTATTCAGTAGAATGTATTTACAAAAATTAATATATCCAATAGAAATAAATTACAACCATAATCGCTAACTCGTAAGTCGCCCTTATGCCTACCCACGCCACATTTCTCAGCTTACCTCATTTATTAGCTATTGGAATATATTAAATTTTTGACCTCGCAAGAAACTTTTATTATTACCAATAGGAAGTAAATAATAGAGTATTTCTCTGAAGGATTTTAAATAAATAAATAAATAATCCTACCTATTATACGCAATTATTTCGTTATTGCGTCACGTCTCATTTTCCACGTAGTTATATGAGAGATTGCCAAAATTTTAAATACGCTAGTTGGCAATGACTTTTTGATATGTGAGCCACAAACATCCCTATTCAGTTTATTTATAGTGGAGAGCTGGCTGGTTTAGCGTATTGTTCCACTACCTAGTTAACCAAGACTAGGACGCTAATCAAATACCTGATACGTATCAGTACGGTTTCCAGATATATCATTTCACCGGATAACAGGTGAGTCAAACCTTATTCAATTAGATTATGTAAGAACCCTACAGCCATAGGAGCAGGTTCCGCAGAGGTCCCTAACGATGTGGGATTGGCTACCCAATGGGATTAATGTGCAAGCCACCGCCTATATTAGCATCTACATAATTCTGTTTATCTTGAAAGGAAATGATTAAGTTACAAATAATAACTTAACTATGATTACATTACGGACCTTCGCCCTACTGGTTAGTAATCTTCATTTTATTAGGTAAATGAGGAGATAAGTCTGTGCTCTAGGTAGCGAACCTAAAACATCTTACCCCGGCTTCCGCCAATTCTCATAGGGGACTGATTACCCGCTATCGTTCACCGACCATTCAGATAGAATTTGATTGTTAATATCATATCATCATTACTGTCTTGGCAAATTTCGGCTACTTGACCCTTGACCTTCTCTTATAGTGGATTACGCCACATCAATTGCCAACTTCCTTATTGGTATTTCCTTGGTTTGGCTAGGTTACCAGCCTTACCCTAACAAGGATTCGGCATTGCTATTAACAATGCTGTCTATTATGGAAGCAAGAAGAACAGAACCTTAAATGCGATTACACCAGCACAATCTCCCCGTAGCCATGCCCTTCGGCACGTGAACCTCTTATGTCGCCACAAGAGATTTAGAAATATTTCAAAGTATCCTTCGAGTATTTCATTCTACAATCTCCGCA
>ERZ808275.427-NODE-427-length-17526-cov-3.080476_pt1 | contig 17526 bp, 22 predicted proteins | sample MGYA00520894_ERZ808275 | MGnify/ENA primary metagenome ERZ808275 (study PRJEB31516, sample SAMN03275598) | gut metagenome | biome: mammalia-associated habitat; material: feces | host: Papio cynocephalus | place: Kenya | collected 2012-08-03 ...
TACAATTCTGTTGTAGCCTGTTTCGAATCCGTGTTCCGAACCGATGACATCCGCTGCTTCCACATTCATCAGCCTGCCATGCACAATAAAATACCCTTTTCCGATGGTCACATTTGTACTTGTATTTGTGATAGAACATCCTTTTGTAATGCCGCTTTGTCCGTTCAGCCAAAAATGCTGAAAATGTGCAAAGTCGGCAGAATAAAACATTTGTTCCGAAAATGTAATTCCTCTAATCATTTTCCCGTTTCAACTCCCTTCAACTTTTCAATCAGCGTAATTTTCAGCTGTCCCAATGTCACACTGATGATGTTGCTGTTATTTGTTCTGGTAATGCCTGTAATCATGCTGTTTTTAATACCGTTTTTCGTCTTTGCTCTGCACTTATGACCAATATACAATTGATTTTCGGGAATCAGTTTTGATGTCTTAAGAACATTGAATTCAACCCTATGTTGGTATGAATTGCTTGTAAACTGATTCTTCGCTTCCTGAATCATCGCATCTTCGGTTTCGGCTGCTGTATAGATTGCACTGCTACTTCCTTTCGCCCTGTCAGGATCATCAACATCTTCCGTGATTGTCCTGTCTGTTTTCAAGAAAAACCGCCGTGTGGTATTGGTTGTGCCATTATCCCACAGCACCGTCAGCGTTGTTAGTGCTGAAATGCTGTAAACCTCATTCGCAACCGTTACATCTGTTACATTTACAGTGTCAATGTCAAGTTTCTCCTGCGCTTTCTTTTCCAGCAAAATATTGATGCCTGTCTTTGTGAATTCAAAATCAATGAAAATGCCGTATGTTGTCAAGGCGTTGCCTATGTAGGTACATAAGTTATAAATGCCGTTTTCATTTTCAGGCTTTGCCGCGACGGGTGTATGGCTCTTTGCTGTCACAGTCAGGTATGCGATATTCAGCAGCTCATCATCGGAGGAAATGAAGTTGTCTGCAATCTGATTCGCAATGAAATCTTCAATTCCTGTTTCCAGCAATTCCGTATTTGTCAATATGATTTTCCGGTCAAACAGTCTTGCCATCTCAATGGCAGTGATTGTATATGATTCAGAGCCGTATTCATTTTCAATCGTGCCGATGATACCGCAAAAAACAATCCCATTGTCACGAAAAATAATGAAGTCGTCTTCATCGGCAATCGGTTTTTTTACTACAACGAAAGTGCTTTTACCGTCGTAATCGCTATTGAGATTTAATTCATAACCCGACACTTGAACAACATCCAAAAGCGTGAATGCGTTGCGCGAAATTATGTTCATAATCAAGCCGCATCACACTCCCTTATAATACTTTTCCAAATTCAGCAAGACATTGTTCATGATACCCGCTTCACACGAAAAATAGATCTCACTGTCGCCCGTCGGAAGTTTGAAGAAGTTTTCTTGTGTGAAGTCCAAGCAGCTTTTTGCGTCCGATCCGTTCTTCCGGATGTATAGGTCACCATCAAATGTACTGATTTCCAGTCGTTCATTCGCTTGAAGTTCCACGCTGTAAATAGATTTATAAAGTTCTTTGCCTGCCTGAACCACCGTAATCGCGGGATTCAAACAATATCCTGTGAACGATAAAACAAACGGTGATTCAACATGACCGTTATTGTGAAACGCAAAGAAAACGGAATTTTGGTCATTGAATTTTGTCTCCCAGCGGAAATCCCAGCGGATTTCTTTATCCGACCGTTCCACATGATATTCAAACTTTTCGGATGTATAAAACAGCGATTTACAGATAAACTGCACGGGCACTTCAAACTTGCTGCAATTGTAGCCGCCTTTCTTGATACTCACGATATCGATGTCTGCAAAGTATTCCTTATCGATTCCCGACGGTTGATAAATCAAAACCAGCCCGGTTGCTGCATTTATGAAATTTATAAAATCATTAAAAGTTTGATAAGGCTTCACCGGGAAAACAATTTTTCCTGATGGTGTCGGCTGTTCTAAAATTCGACTTTCCGCAGTCCAAATATTTCCAACAGAAAGATAATTCGATGTGTAGGCAATCCCAAAGCCATCCGGTGATGTAAAAACCCCCTTTTCAGGGCTGTTTAAATCGTATCTGACGGCTTTTTCATTCATAATGTAGAATTTACTTGCCATGTTAGAAAATCACCCCCAAATCGCGATTTACAGCCTTGCTGATTTCTTTGCTGTTAAGATATACTGACACATCTTTGCCCAGCAGTGCTTCCAGCAGTTCCACCATTCTTGCAAGTAAGCTGTTCTGCTCCGCCGTTTCTTCGGAAACCGCCGCCTTGACATATTGCTGTAATGTGTCAATCGGTGCGATAGCTTCCTTGCCGGCTTCACCGCCAAGCTGCCATTGTCCTGTTGACGGTGTGAAACCGAAAATCGTCGGTTTCGTTAAAATACCGCCAACCGCGTTTTTTCTTACCGTGGTTTTATGCGTTGCCGTTGTAGTGTATCCGCCTGCGGATGAAGACGCAAGCAGCGCATTCATTTCCGCAACCGCAGAACGAACCGACGCGACGGCATCCGCCATGTTGGATGCAATTGTGCTTGCGATGCTGCTGAACTTCGACTTTACTGTCGATACCATATCGGCAGAGTATTTTGTTACTGTTGTCAGCATTGACTTCATCGAATTTTTAACATTGCTGTTTGTTTCCTTCGTCTTATCCTTCGTCGTGGTCACAACCGTACCCAGTGCCGCCGTTGCCTTCTCACATGCCATTTTGTACTTCTGATCATACAAATCAACATACTGCTGAAGCTGTTCGGCGGTCATGTTGTTAATTGCTTGAAGTTCTGACAGATTATCAACTCCAAGCGTTGACAAGTAAGACATCAGCTGTGTACCGCCGATCTTGCTGTTCAGACTTTCCATCGCAGCATAATAGCTTTCCATGCCGCTAATCTGACCTTGTAAATTACTGATCAGCGTGCCGCCGTCAACCGAATCCCCTTGAACAAATTCCGCAAACAACTGCATTTGCCCCATGATATTGTTCACATAGGATTCATACTGCTGTTGGTAGGATTCAAGTGCTGAATAATATTTTTCTTCTGCCTGAATTCGGGCGTCGGAGCCTTGCGCTGTCTGCGCTACGATTGAAGCCCAGTAGGATGCTTCTTCCGCTGCCGAAACATCCCTGATACGCTTTTCATTCGCTAGATTATTTTCGGCATCCGTGATGATCTGATTTTCAAGATTCTTCTTTGCTTCGAAGTATTTCTGATCTGCATCGATTCTATCTTGCGTCCCCTTTTTAAACAGCTTTCGCGCATTGTCCCAGTAATCCGCCTCCTGCTGCAAGCTCATGTCATTGTACACCTTGTAATTTGACAGCCGCTTTTCCAATGTGCTAAGTAATTCTTCGCCGAATTTTTTAACTATATTCTTTGCATATTTTGAATTCTTGGTGATACCGTTACCGATACCAAGCACAAGGTTTTTGCCGTCTTCTTCGGTCGCTTTTGACGGTGAATTAATTCGAAATATGCGTTCTAATCCGTTCAGTATGTCAGAACCGAACCCCTTAACTTTGTTTACAATCCAGTCTTTGGCATTGCCGATACCCTGCCACAAACCTTTCACGATGTTCACGCCGACATTTGCTATTGCGCCTATGCTTGAAAGCAAGCCTTTTACAATTGATGCAATGATTGTCGGTACTTTCGCTACCAAACTAGGCAATGCTGATATGATTCCTTTTGCCAGCGATGCAATGATTTTTCCCGCTGCCTTGATAATTTTCGGCAGATTGTTTGAAATGCCCTTGACAACACTTGCAATTATTTCTGCCGCTTCTTCAATGAGTTTCGGCAAATTGGTCTCGATTCCTGTCAACAGTTTTTGCAGCATATCAGAACCGCTTTTTTGAATGGTCGACCAATATGATTGAATCGTTGAAATCAGCGATGTAACAATGCTTTTTGCCAGTGACGGCAGCTGCTGAATCAATGAAGCTACGATGTTCGCAGCCCCGGTAATCAGCGACGGCAACGCCGTTTCCATGATTGATGGAAGCTGTGCCGAAAGACTGCTTGCCAGCTGTGATATGCCCGTCACGATTCGCGGAAGCAGTGTCTGAATTCGAGTAATCAGATTGTCACCGACTACCACAACCGAATCGACGAACTGCTGAAACAGCAAATCCAAGTTTTGATTCTCGTCCGCCATACCTGTAAGCAGATTCTGCCATGCGCCTTTCATGCTGGAGACGGAGCCCTGAATTGTGGTTGCTGCTTCTTGTGCCGTCGTTCCTGTAATACCCATTTCAGTCTGCACAACATGGATCGCCTGCACCACATCATCGAACGATGACATGTCGTATTTAACTCCTGACAGCTTGCTTGCATCTGACAAAAGTCTTTCCAGTTCTTCCTTGGTGCCGCCATAACCCAGCTTTAAGTTGTCCAACATCGTATAGTTTTGCTTCGCGAAACCCTGATAAGCGTTTTGGATGAGTTCCATAGATGTACCCATCTTATTTGCATTATCGGACATATCTGTAATTGCCAAATTTGCGCTTTCGGCAGCCTTTGCCGTGTCACCGTCTAAGGACTGGAGCAAGCTTGCTGAAAAGCTTGTGACGGTTTCCATATATGTATTCGCGGATAACCCCGCCGTTTTGTAGGCATTTTGTGCGTACTCCTGAACCTTACCGGCTGAATCTTTGAACAGCGTTTCTACACCGCCTACAAGCTGCTCATAGTCCGCATAGGAAGCAACCGCATCTTTGCCTATCTTAACGATTGCCGCACTAGCAGCAACCATACCGGCGGCAACAGCCTTGCCACAGACAGAGGCTGCGCTTCCTATTTTTGAGAAAGCACCGGACAATTTGCTCTGCGCCTTCTCCCCTTTGTCTGTTGTTTCATCAATCCCTTGATTCGCTTTCGCGTTATCAAGTGCGATTGTTCCAAACAAACGGAATAATTCCATAGAATGAAATCACCCCTTTCCGTATCTTACTTTCGCAAAGTCAAGCTTTGCAAAATATCCTCTGAACTATTTATAATCGTTTCAATCTTGTTCGGGTCAGCTGTTTCAGGTTCTTGGCTCTGTGCTTCGCACATCTTGACAAATTCGTTGAATTCAATGTTATGTACCCTATGCAGCCAGAATTCCCAGCGCTGCTTATCAGCCTTTTCCTGCCAAACAATCTGCCCTAATTCGTCAATGAATCGGCTAAGCTCGCCAATTTGAAACATCTGTTGCAACAGCTGCATGGGATCGCCGTATCGTTGATACAGCAAATCCCAAAATTTGCTGCTGCCTATTTGAACAATTTTGAAACAACCTTGAAAAAATCCTTGAATTCCTCTTTCTTGATAACATCAATGACCATGTCCATGAATACATCAATTGAAAGCGATTCAATCTGCTTGACATTTACATCCGCTAGGCTTGCAAGCAATTTAAAGATGTCGCTTTGACATTTTTCGTAGTTGGTCAGAATAACGCCCGCGATATCCGTGACAACGCTTAATCCCACAGCGGATGCGGCCTCATCCGCATTCTTTCCGCTTATCAGCTCCTGAATGTCAGCGGGATTAAAGCAGCCTTTGATTTCCTTAATGCCTATCTTGGCAATAATGGAAGTCATTGGCGCAATGTCCTTAGCTTCCAGCTTTCTAAGCTCGTATTTTTTCGGCTCTGCCGCCATATTGTCTGTTGTTTCTTTCATTGTTCAAAGTCCTTTCTTCTTTCTTATACAGTAGAATCCTTTGCTACATAAATGTGATACGGCAGTGTGTCCGTATTGCCCTCGGACAAGTCCGCATAACATTCAAATGTAGCAGGAAATACCGCCGCCTCTTTGTTTTTGCCTTCGGTACTGAATCCGGAACTGCAAAGCGCATTGTCGAAAATAATAATAATCGGCGTTCCGTCCGTCATAAAACCGACATAGCCAAAATTGGCGATGTAGTCTCCCGCCTCAATATGCGGCTTAGATTCAATCACATCAAATCTTTCATCAACAGAAGTCCCGTCTTTTCCGATAACGGTTGATTTTACATAATCTTTTGTAACCTCTACCATGTTGGTTTCAATGCTTGCAGTCTCTCCGACTTTCTGCGTTGCGCCTTTCGCTTTGACTAACACCCCATCAATAGGGATGTCGTACATTTCCGGTACAATCGACAGCTTGCTTCCGCCTGATGTTGCGCCGATAATCGTGCCCGTCCATTTTGTGTCTTTGAATGTCAAGCCCTTATACAATGTGCCTGCACCCAGCATGATGTTTTTCGGTGTGTTTTCTGTTACGCCCGATACTTTAAATTCGCTCCAATCTCCCATTATGTCACCTTCCATTCCTTCACATCTAAGTGAATTTCAATTCGTTTCAGTTCTGCGTCACCTGTCGGAATTACAGAACCGCTTGCATAAAAAACAGCCACTGCGCTTTTATTATCTGCAATGACCGTTTTCCCACTTATCTTATTAAAATAGCTTTCAATTTTTCCCTTCGCCGCTTCCAGTTCAGCCCAGCTACCCCGCGTGAAGCCCGTCAGAATAAAATCGGCTTCCTGTAGCCCATCCTCTGTGCTTGAGGGGCTTTCCTGATATTCGCCTACAAAGTATGGATACACGATCTTACCTTTCCATTCCATGAACGCGTAATTCAGTCCGATAGATTTCATGCCTTCTGAAATCAGCTTTAATACCGCTGTTGTCATTTTAGATTTCCTTTCACCACTTCTTCCGCTCTCTTAATCAGTTTCGGCTTCAGCGATTTAAAGGCTTTGTAGAATGTCCTTAGCGGCTTTTTGCCCATAGTGAAGTGCCAATCGCCGTGCTCATCCTTATATGACCAGCCGCCTTTTCTGCCGTTGCCTTCAAGAGCATATTCACCGGTTCCGTACTCAGTCCAGATTGCATTCTCAAGTGGGCTGCCAATCGTCGCTTCCTGTTTGCTCTCATCAACTTTGTAATTCCATGAATTCTTTAGCTGACCAGTATCCACGGGGCTGTTTCTCGCTATTTGACTTACCAGCTCCCCGGCTCCTTCGTGCAGAAACTGGATGGCGGCGTCTCCAAGCGCGGCTTTGACTTGTATTGAAAAGTTCTCAAATTTTACATTGGGCATGTTACTGTCCTCCCGTATATTTCAGATAGATTTCCAATTGTAAACCCATCTCCATTGGATTATCAATCAGCATGATGTCGTACCGTTTGCCGTCAATAACAGCTCTTGCGGTTTCTGCTGTGATGCCATCCGCAAGCCGCACATAGTCAGCCACAAATACATGCGTGCTTTCCTGTATCTTGGCATTGTATGTGGTGTATTTACCATCCCCGCTCTGAAAATCAAGCCAACCTGTGACCTGCTGAATGGTTTCCCATTTTTCAATCTGTTCCCCGATGTCGTTTCTCGCGATTGACTTCACCTGAAGCTGCATCTGCTTATTGCCGCCAATTCCCTTCATGTCAAAACCTCGCCTTCTTATAGCCCTTTAAGAATGCTATGTGCTTTCTCGGTACTCCGAATTCAGCTGACAAATCTGTTTCTGTTGCGTCCGTTACATAGGTTACGGAATGCCTTGAAATAGTTTCGGATGAAACAGGTGCTGCCGATGTGTCACCGTTGTTCATTGCTTGATTTCTAAGCTGCCAATCGATGATGTTGACTGCACCCAGCTTCACATCCATCGGATAAATAACTTTTGTTACCAGTACATCATTTTCATCAGCCCATTCGCCGTCTGTTGTGAAAGTCAAATCATTAACTTCGGCAACTACCGCAAGACTGCCGCCCTGTAAATCGGATTCGGAAACCATGACTGTATCACCCACATTGAAAGGAATCAGGCTTTCCGACATGAACACACCGCCTCTGATGTCAGCTTTAACCCTAGCACCTCTATTCTGAAAAGTATTGTTCGTATATCGCCTGATAGTCAGCTCCAGTGCCTGAAGCATAGCCCCAAGCACCAAATCTGACTTGTCCGTTGTAAGAAAGCGTCTTAATTCTTCAACCGTCATCAACATAGGAAATCACATCCTATTTTTTGAATCTTGCAAGCACGACCTTTGCCGCATTGGTCAATGCAACACCATAGTATTTTGCCGTGGTGATGTCATGCTGCTGTTTCTTCGGAAACCATTCGTGGTCAACAGAAGTGTCTTTCTTCAAGAAAATTGTGATCGCCGGAAGTTCCGTTTCTGTATACTCGGTATCAGGAGAATCGGCCTCCATTTTGATGATAGGATTCAGGTAATACTGACTTGCTGCCGCAAGTGGCTTTACCTTATCCCCGACTTCAAGCTTAACAGACGGGTCTACCTTTGCCTGATATTCCGCAAGATTATCAGCGGCAATTGTTACAACCGTTTTATCTGTTGCAGCATTGTCCTTTTCGTAAGTTACAAGCATTACTTTCTTGGATTTTTTAATCCAGCAGCCCGCAATCTTACCGATTGCACCATTTACGGCAACGCCGCCCGTGAACTTATCGGCAGACAAGAAAGAAGTATCTTTCAAGAGTGCCGTTTCCTGTGTCGGATGGATAAACATAACCTTTTCAATGCCATCTTCTTCATCTTCAAACTTTGTTACCGCATCCACAACACCGTTGTATGCGATTGTTGCAAGGGTTTCCGGTGCAACAATCATTGTGCCTTTGTATGCTGCCGCAAGGACATCATTGTCAACCTTTCCGGCAATCGACTTTGCAAGCTGTGATTCTGCCTGTCCAACAGGGTCACCAAGACCGGAATTGATTGCCTCCTGTGTAATGCCGACAGCTTTCATCGCCTTTTTGATTGTAAATGTCGTGCTGGTTGCTGTCATGGTAGACAGGCCGACCTCTTCGCCTTCCGCAATGTCTTCCGCATCGCCGATGTAATTCCAAGATGGGACGGTCTTTGTATCGCCTGCTACACCTTGAAGCGTTGTGTCAACCTTCGCATATGGTGTGATTTTCAGCTGTGCTTCGATTTTCGCGTTGATCATATCTCCCATTACTTCGGGATTGATCATATTTGCCATTTTTGTTACTGCCATAATTTTTCACCTTTACCTTTCGTTTTTTAGGATTCCATAGCCGCATGATAAGCTTCCGGATTTTCTTCAAACAATTCTTGCCTTTCCTTGTATGATTTTTTCAGAAGTTCGGATCTTGTTATCCCTTTGCTAGAATCGCCGTCAGGAAGCTTGTTTGGTTCGATCTTCTTTGTGCCCGATTCAAACATTGTCGGAAACTGTGTTTTCAGCCCGGCAAGCTGTGAATCCCATCCTTTGATATTGTCGTTTTCGTCAAGCTCTAAGGTTTCGCCCTTTTCTTTCAGTTTCTCTTCCAGCTTGAATGTTAAATAGTCGATGTCAACCGCCTTTTCGGACAGCAGTGCCACTTTGATTGCTGATTTAAGCTTTGTTTCCGCCAGCTGCTGCTGGAGCTGCTGAACTTGTGCTTCATAGTCTGTGATTTTGCCCTGAAGCTCATCATTGCCTTTTGTGCCCTTCTTCAGCTGTGCAATCAAGTTGTTTGCCTGTTCAAGTTCCGCTGTCTGCCCGTCATATTTCGTCTGTAAAGCTTCGTGTTTACCTCTGCCGACATATTCACCTTCTGACAAATCAGCATACCTGATATGCTTAAGCTTGTCCGGTTCCTTCGCGTTGACTTCATCGATTTTCGCCTGTACCTGTGCGTATAATTCACTTCCAAGCAATTCCTCTAGTTTCATTGAATTTCCTTTCCGAACACTGTCTATGCGTGTTCTTCTGATAGTTTTTAAGACATAACCGGTCTAATTTGCGGATAGTTTAAGCCATAACGCATTTTGGGCAATAAAAAAGCATATTGCCAAGGTTAGCAAAATGCTTGTAAACAGTGTTTAATTGTGCCGTCTTACATAAACGGCGTAATCTCTTTTATCTCTTTTAGAAATTGCTTTGCCTTCTCCATAAAGGAGTTATCACATAAATAGTCAATTCCCGCCGGTGTGATTCTTGTATTCTCCTGCATCGTGGCATAAGGCGTTTCATGTCCGGCTATATCGACAAAAACGATTCCTTCAATCAGCCCCATACGGTGCATATTGTATATGACATATGCCCAATAGGATTTATTGATTCTAAGCAATTCGCTTCCGTAGTTCAGCTTATCGCCGTCTATCGGTTCGCCTTTCTTTAGGCACTGATACAGGTACGCCAAGATTTGATACACTATCACATGGTAATCATCTTTTGCCATTTCTTCATTCACTCCTTAAAAAAGCACCCTGCATTCGCTGCAAAGTGCTTTTAATATACGACATCAGTCTCATAAGGCAATGTACCAATATCACCATCGGTCTTGATTTCTGGTTTGTCATCAAAAAAATAGTATTCACAAACATTCAAGGCATTCAGCATTGAACATTTTTCAGGGACATAACTGCCTGCAATGGGATGGCGTTCGTTCATTCTGTCAAAAAAATATTCTTCATACAGTTCATTTCTTTCATTATCAAACTTTAGTACAATTCCTGCCCCTTCATCTTCGCATGTCACCGTGACAGGCGTCCCAATATGCATTCCTTTTGCGATAATTTTTCCCATTGAGCACGCTCCCTTTCATTAATATAAAGATAAAATTCCATAAATCCATGCTTCCATTTCGGGATCCTTTGCTAGTATGTCAGGATGTGTATATGCCAATTCAAAACCCATAGACACCAGCTCATATGCACTTCCGCCATAGTCTTTCCCCATGTATGGATTGACAAAATTATCTTTTCTTGTTTTTTCGTTTTTTCTGTACCCACCGCCAAGCCATTCAAGGTTTTCGCCATCTGTCCTGTGTTTATAGAATTCTTCTTCGGCATCCCTAATTTGGGGTATTACTCTTTCAAACCTGTGGCCCAATTCATGGATGGATGTTTGAAACGCTGATCCACCTGCGCCAGAAATTGCAATTTCTTTTCTCGCATCAGAATAATAACCACGCCTAACGCTTTTAGGTGTCAATTTGTCTCTTGCAATAGATTTTTCTACCCACTCTCTAGGATAGAATGAATAAGCATCTTCAACATATTTTCGCACTACCGAATGTGACTTGCTCAAATGCTCCGCCACTTCTGATTCCAGACCTTCACTTCCCATCTGTCTGATTTCAGAGAATGCATCACACAACCATTTTGCACGTGTTTGTTCCATGTTTAGAATACTCTTTTTAGCTTCTTGCCATCTTTGAAATGCTTTGCGATATTCATCGCCCCTCTTCATTTTCCCATTCTGTATCAGGTCAGACATCTTCTTAACCTGTTCATAGGCATCATTACATTCTTTCTCAGCATCAGAAAGATGGTATTCGCCAATATGTTTTTTCACAATCTGCCCCGCTTCTTTCAGGTCATGCATGGAAGCTGGTTTGCCATTCAAGCGTTCTTTAATCGCCTGAAGCTCCTTTTTTACATCCATTTTACCACCATTTTCAGAATTTTCAACCGCCTTCAAGTATTTCTTCTTGAAATCCTCAAAGTTTTCTGTTTTGTCCAGCCCAAAATAGGCCGCCCTGTCCTTCAGTGTCTGAAGCTCATCCTCATCCAATGCCCACTTTGCCCTTTGAAGCAACGCACAGCGGCAATTGATGACTTCGGCTGCACTGCCTGCCGGGTCGCATGGAAACTTTAGCCCATTTGAAAACTCTTCTCCGAGCTCTCTTATTTCACCATCAACAATCCTGTGTGATGTTCTCGTTCTGCCATCCAGCGCAGCATCCCATTGACCAACTACATCAGCCCCTTTTCCTTTTGCCACATTGGAAGCTTCAAATGCGGATTCATTGCTTATCCTTCCGCCTTCTGTCCGTGCAATCCTCATTGCTCTGTTGAATCCCACATTGGAATCAGCCGCAATGTTTCTTGCGATCACTTTGTATGCGGATGCCGTTGCAATCCCTCTGGATAGATTGTTCGCAATCCTCTTTTTTAGAAGGCTGACATCTTCGCCCAACTTTGTATATAGCTCTTCGCTGATCTTTGAATCGGTAAACATTGCCTTTACGACCTTTTGCTGGTCTATCGGCGAAATAATCGGAATGCCTTGCTGATGTATTGAATACATAGCACCCAAATAGCCGTTTGTGTAACAGCCTTTCATGTACTCTGTTATGCTTGCATATTGCTTGTCGTTCAATTCCTTCAGAAAGCCGTCAATTTGCGATTTAAGCGACTTTTGGAAGTTCCGTTGGTAAATCTGCGATTGGTATATGCTTTTTTCCTCATCGCTCAAATTATCCCAATTAGCAAGCAACACTTTGATTTTCCCGTTTGATATTTCAATCTTCTTTGAAATATCGTCAGCCGCCTTGTTATATATAGCTTTTAGATGCTTCAATTCTTTCTCTTCGGCATCCAGCTTTGATTGTAATACTTCTTTATCGTATTTTTTCATTCAATCACCAAAATTTATACAATCATTCAATCGCTATGTTGCCTAATGTAGCTTTTGCACCGTCTAAATTATTCACTTCTTCATCCGGATCGGGCAGCTTGCTTTTGATTTCTTCATAGTCAATATCTAATTGCTCACACACAAGCTGCATCAAAGTTTCGTTGTCCAGATAGGTTGCAAGCCCCAGCAGCGTGTTTATTTCCGTCTGCCGTTTCTGCGCTTCTGTCAAGTCATTCTGTGCATTTTCGGTTTCGTTTGACATGACTTTATGCTCAAATTTATAGTAGACCTGTGACGGCTGATAGTCGGTGCCTTGCTTTCCGTTTATCTCCTTCAGAACAGCACCAACCAGCTTTGACATGAACTGCTTCAGCTTAATTTCAAACTTTGACGCTTGTAAATCAAGCAAGCTGTATGCCGCCTTGATTGCGATGTTCGTAGTTGCCGCCGTGTCCTTTAGTCCGCTGATGTTCAGACCAAAGCCAAACCTATAAATATTCTTTTCATCCAGTTCCAGCTTCACTTTTCGCGCTTCATACGGCACATCAACCGTTTTGACTTCCACGCCGCCGTCATCGTCAACACCAATCAATTTCTTTGTTTTTAGATTCGTTTGAAGCTCGTCCATATTGTCGCCCTGGAAGCCTTTAATTACATGAATTGGTGTATCAAAGTCCGCAAGGTTGTTTGATAGGCTGCTTGCCATCAGGTCATAATCGTCAATCAAATCTTTAATCGGTGCAAGCCCGCTGACCTGCTTCTTGTTATTATCTAGCCTAAAAAACGGAACATATCCGAACGCTTCCGCATACTTCTGTCCATCCACTGTGCTAATTGTGTGCGGCTTTGGATTCATCGGCTCGTTATCGTCAAGAATCAGCTTCCCATCGTCATACTGGATGTAGAAATAGGTTTCCTGTGCTGTCCAGTCCATAATTTTTTTGACCTTCTTCTTGTCTTTGTCAATCCTATCAACATACCAGTACAAGACATGGGCTTGCTTGTCCGATGCAAAGCGTGCTTCGACTTCAACAACTCCCAAGCTGTCGGCGTTTTGGAATGCCAGCATGTCTTTTTCGTTTTTATAGCCGTACATATAAGCAAAGCCCTTTGCCTTTGCGTCTGTCATGGTGTCCGCCAGTTCAGCATAAAATTCATCATTGAAATAGCCGTCAAGTTCGTTTTGAAGCTGCGGATCATCCGACTTCACGAAAGAACCGCCTGACAGTCCGTACTGCACAGCCTGATCGACCAGTTCGGTGAAAAACGGATGCGATATTCTGATGTTTGACCTATATTTATCCTCAACCAGAACTCCATCCGCATTGTAATAGAACAGCCTATATTTCAGGATGTCATGTTTACCCTCATAATAATCTTGTCCTTTTCTTGCAAGCTGTTTCTTTTCGCTTGATATATCTTCGGCAATTAGCTGTGTGATTTCCTCTATTGTCAGCAATCTTTTTCACCTTCCTTCTGCTCCAACCGACCTGAATGCTTCAAGTATCTTCACGAACTGGATTGCAAACCAGTCAACCATTTCCTCGTTTCTCGCCCAGCCTTCATTACAAATGTAGGTGCTTGAATCCATGCCCGATTCAAACAAGAAAGCATGAATGATTTCATGCCGAATTACTTGCTTTTCGTAACTTTCAAGGTCAAGCTTTGTGCCCTGTTTTTCCTGCATCTCTTCAATCACAATCAGCTTTACTGATGTGTCAATATAGCCATCAGCTCTTTGAAGATTTGCATCGTCCTCTGCTTTTCTCTTTTCAATCGTGTATTCCGTTCCCAAGACATTTACTGTCATTTTATCATTCAACTTCTCTGCCCTCATTTTCCCAATCTACATCAAGCCGCAGCCTTTTACATTCTCTTTCCCTGCATTTATGCACCTTCATCAGTGCTTCCGTCAGCACTCCGTGATAATAGGTGCAGTACGCAGCAGGGCGCTTTGTCCAGTTCCCATCTATGCATCTATACTCCCACTGTTCCATAATTACACCAGCCATTTCTTTGCGGCAATGTGCTTTTCAAGTGCATATCTCATGGCATCCATTAAGTGGTTGAAGTCATCAATCGGAACATTTAATTTCGCCCCGAACTTATCCTCATCCCATGTGTAGTTTGATATTTCGGTTAGGAAATTCACACACTTTGGATGAATGATAATCTCCAAGTCCTGAATCCATTGAATGCCGTTCTGTATGCTGTCCTTTCCCCTTTTCGCGGCCTGCACTCTAAGCCCCAAGCCTTTCAACTCGTCAATCGACTTAGGCTCTGCACTATCAGCCGTTATTCTCTCCTTGCGGTAGCCCATGCCTTCCACTGTGTCCGCAATTCTTTTGTTTGACATTCCCTTCTGGTACATTTCATCAAATACAAAAAGCTGCTTGTTTTTCAAGTCAAGCAGCCCACAGAATAAAGCCGATGGGTCATTCGTGTATCCAAAGTCAAGACCAAAAGCAGAAATTAAATCAGGATGCTCTTTCCTGAAACTTTCGCTTGTATGGTCAAACGCCTCTTCTCTCCAGCTCTCATAAACAAGCCCATCAATAATACCCCAGTTCCCAAGCCCCGCTACTTGGTATCGTCTCGGATTGTTCTGCTTCATCCGCTCGAACACTGCCTTGTCCGCATCGTCCAGCCATTCGTTGCACATGTAGTTCGTTGTCATGGCAAGAACATCCGTTTGTTGTGTGTCAAAAAATCGCTTTTTCAGCCATATTCGCTCATTCCACGGATTGAATGTGATTGTCCACTGTTTGAACAGTCCTTCAGGCACTTCACCACGGATTGATTCATCGAGCATGTCAAAGTCAGCTTCTTTCATAACTTCATATGCTTCCTCGAGCCATGCCCAGCACAGGCAGCCAGTATTAGCTGTAATGGATGTTACCTTTAGCGGGTCATCAAGCCCTCTGAAATATATCTTTTGTCCTGTCGGTATATATTCCGCTTCAAGCGGGCTTGTTGTGAACTTCCATAGATGCTCAACCTTCAACCTTTTAGCCGCCCATCTTAATTCAGTATAGCAACTGTCTTTCAGTGTTCGGAATGTTTTCCTTACTACCAGCAAATTGGCGGCGGGGTATTTCATCAGGTTGTAAATGTACCAGAGAGCCGTTGTTTTTGATTTCTTACTGGCACGGCTGCCTTTTACCACTCTATATCTGCCCTTGAAGTTCCAAAACTCCTTATAACCTTTGCCCACTACTTCCGGAAGATATATTTTTTCATATAACTCACTCAAGCTCATCTTCCCCTTCAAACAGCACGGGCAGATTCATGTCAACATTCATCATGTTCGCGGGCTTTTGTCCTATTGTATCTCTGATATATTCGGCTGCCCTGACATCGCCTTTCGCTGCCTTGTTCAGCATGGAGAGCATGATTGCTTCCTGCATTGTAACATTCTTGCCTTTCATGCCCGCAATGCTCTTTATTTTATCAATGTCAACCAATCTTCCTTCTTTGATTGGCATTTCCAGCAAGGTTTCCAGAGTTTCTTTCAAGGCTTTTTTCTCCTTTTTAGCTTTGGCGCACGCAATACCGCCTTTTCTGCCGTTCTCGACCGCCTTCCGACCGCTAGTAAACTGTGTCGCAGGATTTCCTTTTTTTAAGTTGTCAGACATATTGCATCACCTGCCTTTCAAGTCGATTTCATTTTCACCCCACGAAAAAACCCGGACAAATCGTCCGAGTTTTCTTTTAAGAAGAATGTTAAGTTTTGCCTTTAAGAAGTTCATTTCTCACTTTACATTATAACACTATTTTTTGTCAGTGCGCATACAGTTTTGTCAGTTTTCATACAGTTTTGTCAGTTCCAATCGCTTCACCCTTCACCGTAGATACCCATGTCTGTGACCGCCCCATGTCCGCGGCAATCTCCTTATTCGTCATGTTAAGTACATAGCATTTCCAGAGGACATCGAACCTGTCTTTGTTCGTCAACTGCCGCATGTGATTGATTATCCGTTGGCGTTCGTCAAGCAGGGACTTTAAGTCAGATTCCATTTCAATGTCTACATACTCGGCTACACTATCGCCTACTTTGTCCGATATCCCCGAACCGAATGATGGAGGAAGCACAGTCTTTTTTACTTTCCCCGTGTTTTCGTCAAACGACACAATCGTTTTCGGCTGTGATGTGATAGCGGTCGCCCGGTCATACCATCGCTGCATATCGGCAATCGTGCCGTTAATCTGTGCGTCGATGAGTGCTATCCGCTTTAGATACTCTTTTGCGTCAATCATCCATTTTTCCTTTCCACCAACTCCATTATACAATAATTCGCCAAATCCAGCAATGTATCTTCTATCGATTCATCGTTGACATGTTGTTCTGCCCCGTTCATCAGCGTTTCTAACCTGTTCAGTTTGTCGTTTAACCGAATTAAAATCGCGTTCGGGTATTTCTCCCTAACTTGTGCAAAACTGTCTCCGTAATCGGCATTTTTAGCCTTATAGGTCTCGAACAACTCTTTGCATATTGTCCAGTGAATGCATTCCTTTGCGTCATTTTCTCTTTCTTTCTGTTCTTCTGTCATTTCCACTATTTTCGGGCTGTTTTCCTTGCACATCATTTCCCCGTTGTCTACCGCCGATACTGACGACGAAAAATAACATCTCATTCTATCCCCTCCCAGTCTATAGCTTGCCCACACTCGCAATGATGGGGCTTTCCGTCGTGATACAAAACAATTATTTCCCCACATGTAGGACACTCGAATTGCCATAGTTCTTCATTGTCTATTGGCTTCATTGGTGTTTGCTTTCGCATATCCGCCACCGCCTGCTCACACGCTTCTGTGATAGCCTGTAAGCTTGCAGTCTTAGCGTTGAATCCTGCATAATACTCAATTTCTGCGATTGCTTCCGCAGTTGTCTCCGGGTCTAACAATCTGATTGCTTCCTCTCTTGTCATTCTTCCTCACTCCAATCTATAGCCTGTCCGCAAGAAGGACAGTATTTATAAATCTGTAGAATTGCAGTTCCGCATTTGCAATTCCCGCTTTTGTACCTTGATACGCCCGAAATCGTTAGCGTGTCACTTGGTTTCTTCGGAATCTGTTTTTCTATCGCAATATCTATTAACTCCTGTAATTCTCTGATGTTGGTATGGTCTACTTGCCCATTGTTTCTTATCTTTTTCACTTCTTCGT
>ERZ808275.429-NODE-429-length-17466-cov-3.964103_pt1 | contig 17466 bp, 19 predicted proteins | sample MGYA00520894_ERZ808275 | MGnify/ENA primary metagenome ERZ808275 (study PRJEB31516, sample SAMN03275598) | gut metagenome | biome: mammalia-associated habitat; material: feces | host: Papio cynocephalus | place: Kenya | collected 2012-08-03 ...
TTTGTTCAGGGAAGTTTGTGGCGAAATAGAATTTTACACCACTCGTTCAGCGGCTATCGCTGTTGGCGCAGGTGATAAAGTTGATCATTATATTTTCAAGAAAAGAAAAGGCAAGTTTGATGGATATTTTGTTGACCCCGATAAATTTAATAAATCTATTGGTGGTAAAGGACAAAGTAGCATAAGAACTGTTGTGGGTGCTGACAGTACCACCCAATATGCAGAAGTGCTGTCACAATTAAATAAATAATGGAGGAAAAAATATGAAGAAATTTCTTGCGGGTGTTGCTCGTGCGATTCTTCTGAGGGGTAACCAGATTATTGGTGTTGCACAAACCCTCACAGACTCGACCCTTGATTTTTCAATCACTGGCGAAGAAATTCGCGGTGGACAAGGAAATTTTTTGGTTGGTAAATATTTCCATGACTCATCTTTAACGGTCACCCTTACCGATGCCCTATTTAATCTCGAATACGTTGCGGCATCACTTGGTACCACCCTTCGTCAAGGTGGTCTTTCTTTTAAGGAAGAGGAAGCCGCTGTTGCAACAGCAAAGCAAATCCCGCTTTCTGGCACGCCCCTTGCTCTTGAGGGTTCGCTTGTTGCTTGGTACTCTAAGCCCGGTCAGGATGATTGGACAGTAGGTACTGTAAAGTCTGCCGCAGGCAAGTATTACATTGAAGTGAATACCGCTACCGTTGGCGAGAAGTATTGTGTTAAGTATTTCTGGCAGAATGAGAACGCAGAGTCTATTATCATTCCTGTCCAATATGTTCCCGCCGAACTTCACGTTGTTCTTATTAACGACGAATATTCTGGTGAAGCAATTGACGCTGCTGACGTAACTACTGTTGGTAGACTTATTACCGATATACCAAGACTCCAAATGGATGGTGTGCAAAATCTCGCTCTTACTGCAACTGGCGCGGCAACAACTTCTCTTTCTGGCTCTGCTCTTGCGGTTACCTCGGACGCAAATTCTTGCGAAACCGATGCTTACTACGGAACTATGACTGAGGAGATTTTTGGTGCAACTTGGCAGGATAATGTTGTTGCCCTTGCTATCGAGGACAACGATATTCAGCTTGCAACTTCAGGAACTGCAACCCTTAGTGTTTACGCAGTTTATGGCGGCAACAAGGCTTCACAGAAGAAGGATAATTCCAACTTTACGTTTAGCGTAGTTGGTGGTTCGTCTTCTGTCATCACAGTTGACGCAACTGGTACTGTAACTGCAAAGGGTAAGGGTTCTGCATATGTAGAAGTAACGCTTACTGGAAAAGACAATGTAGCCCCGGCATACGCACAGGTTACTGTTGCTTAAATTATGGGGATGGCATTTGCCGTCCCCATTTTTTGTTAAGGAATGGTGAATATGTGCAATTATGTCAGTGGCAACACGTGTAGAATAACTGGTCAACAATGCCCTTATATGTTTTACTGCAATCAAATAAGGGCATATAAACCTATGAACAGTATGCCGGACAATTGCAAAGTGGCAACCACCGAAGTCCCCCCGGCAGGATTTTATAAAGTTGTACAATCACGAAGGCAATGGCTTTATGTGAGAATAGGAACTCAAACAATCATGATAAAAAATCCCTATGACGAAGTTCCTGCTTTTGTTAAGATTGACGCTAATCATAATATAATCGACAGAAAGTGAGGACAAAGCAATGGAAGATTTAGAGGCGCGAGTTCTGGAGGTTGAGAAAGAAATTGTGAGAATTGATTCTGAATTACCTCACCTTAAAGAAAGTTTAGATAAGAACACCGATAGTTTTAATCAATTAACTGAAACTTTAAGAAGTTTTGAGAAGACAATGATTCATATGTCCGACCAGATGGCGGGACAAACGAAGAGCCTTGAGACTCAACAAAAAGCCCTTGACAAAGTGGTCAAAGATGTGAACACACTTAAGGACAAAATTGAAACAATTGACGATAAAGGCAAATTCGACATCAGGGAATTTTTTAAGAAATATTTCCCTTGGATTGTTGTTATTGTCGGAATCGGCGCATATGCCGTGTCCAATTTTGTTAAGTTTTAATAAACGAAAGGAATAAAAGGAAATGAAGGAATTAAAGCGGATAGATGATGTTTATATAGAGGAGCTTGACCTTTATGTAAAGAGGTATCTTACACTTGCGCAGATTGAAAATATTGCCCAAAATGTTGCGCAGTTTGAAACGTGGGCAGAGCGTGAAAAGACAAAGAATCTTATGATGTTTGTTTACGCTACCGGAATCGAGGGAGATGACGAGAAAGTGAACGCTATTGATTACGACCTTTATCAAGAAAATGGCGTTTTTTGGAAGGTTGAAGATGTGATAGCTAATAGCTATTTAATTGATGAAGCAATTGAATATACTTGCTCAACCGTTCGTGCGCTTTATCAACTTGCAAATCATCTCCCTGAGATTGTAAAGCCGTTGAAAGAAGTGATAGAGAGACATGGCGTTTCTTCCAAGAAATGATCAACAACTCCAACAGTTACTTGCAGTGCCGTTGAGGAACGTAGCGGCATTTGTGGCGCGTAAAATTTATGTTGAAAATGCCGTAATAGTTAATCAAATTGTGTATGGCGCAGGGCTGCCCCAAGAATATGAGCGAACACATCAATTTCGTGATGATGCTTGGGTGATTGATAAACCCGATCATTATTCGCACGGACATATTGCTGAATATGAATTCTATTATGATTACAAGAAATTAACCATAGACAGAGACAAAGCGCAACATGGTTCGCCGCCATATACAGCTACGTATAGTGATGTAAGACCGTATCTCGCTGATATTATATATGGTGGATTAGCTGGTGATATATTTGGTGACGGCTATTGGCGCAAAGCACGTAACGCATGGCGGCAATTACTACAATCTTTGGGTAAGAAGAAGATGAAGGATTGGTTTAGACAAGCGTTTAATTATTACGGCATGGACGGCGAATATTATGCAAATGTACCGTTGGATACATGGGATGAAAAATAATGGCAATAATACTATCATTAGACGCTTCAACAAGTAGTACTGGATGGGCTATTTTTGAAGGCGAAAAATTAACCAGATATGGAGTTCTTAAACCTAAACCCGTGCTTGAATGGTCGGAAAGAATTAAGGACGAATTTAATTTTCTTAACGAACTTATTCAAATAGCAGGGATAGAGAAAATTATTGCAGAATCGCCCCCGGCAAAGCAAGGTATGTTAACGGTTATGCAAAAGTTAGGGGCTATTCAGGGCATGATTCTTTCGCTTGGCGCAATCAACGGAATAGGTAATGAATTTTTCACGCCGACACAATGGCGCAGTCGTTTGGGGAATGTTTTTAATGGCACGCGAAAAGGCACAAACCGTGCTGAGTTAAAACGCAAAGCTATTGAGATAGCCAACGAAACATTTAATCTACAATTAAAATTTGTACCTAACCATCCAAGTCAAAACGAGGATGATATTGCCGAGGCTATCCTTATTGGATGGGCTTATATTCATCCCACGGAACGCAAGAAAGCGTTCGTAGCGAAAAACAAGGAATAAAAGGGGATGGTAATTATTGGCAAGTAAAGGTCGCAATTATTCGATACTTGTAGGCATTAAACTTGATACAAGTGATGTCCAAAAGCAACTTGATGCGATTAAGGGTAGGGACATAACTGTCAAGATAAATGTCGAGGGAAATGAAAAACTTAAGGAAACTGCTGACACAATGGAGCAGTTACCTAAAAGAAGTAAGACTATTACAGAAAAGACAAAAGAATCAACAGATGCTATCAAAGAGCAAGCGGACGAGGTTGAAAAGTTAGGTTTAACTTATCAACAGGCGAATGCCATAATGTCTAAGAGCATTGAAGCCATTGGTATGATGCTTAATAGTGTGTTTGAGCTTGATGATGCAATGACGGAGTTAAAAATTAGCTCGCTTTTGTTGAGAAACAGAAGAAAAAATATCTATTGAACTGCTGGGAAACCCTAAGAGCCATTGTACTACAGCATATAAATGAAACATATTAAAGTGCGATAGTTGCGAAAGCAGAAAAAAACAATGGATGGCATATGGTGAAAACCTAAATGTTTGTAATGGGCAATCAGCATCCAAGCCCCGAACAGGGGAAGGTTCAACGACTAAGTGGTGTATAAGCTATTGATGCACTCTGTGGTAGACACCTAAATTAGGTGAAGATATAGTCTGGTCTCTATAGAGATATAGAGTTGCGAAAGCAAAGCACAAGTAGCGATTGGTAAATGATGAAAGATTATTCTGGTAGAAAGGAGGAAAACATGAGCAAAAGCAAAGGGATAAGACGCAAGTTTGGTTTTGAAGATATAAAGAAAGAATTCGAAGAAGCTGGATATGAACTTTTGTCTACGGAATATCACAAAAATACTGATAGGATGAAATATATTTGTCCTTTTCATAAAGATAAAGGCGTTCAAGAGATGACGTATCAAAACTTTCATGCGGGGAAGCGATGCCCTTATTGTTCTCATCGTAAAAGAAAAACTCAAGATGAGTATATAAAGGAGTTAGCAGAAAAGAAGCCTACTGTTAAAGTGGTTGGAGAATATGTTTCTCTTAAAACAAAAATAGAACACGAGTGTACGGTATGCGGTTATCATTGGAAGGTTAAGCCTGATTTATTGCTTAATGGTAAAAATGGTTGTCCAAAATGTGGAAAACGTGCGCCTGTTAGTGAGGAAGAAGTTAAGGCAAGATTGACAGATGAATCCGTAGAACTTGTTGGTGACTATAAAGGAACTCAATACAAGGCTTTATTTCGTTGCAAAAATTGCGGGCATGAGTGGCACGCCAAAGTAAATAATGTTCTTAATGGAAAACGTTGTCCAAATTGCAAAAAATCCCACGGTGAAGAAAAAATTGCTCAGTTTTTGAGTGCAAATAATATAATTTTTATGTCCGAATATGTTTTTGAAGATTGTAAAGATATCGCATTCCTTAAATTCGATTTTTATTTGCCTAAAGAAAATGCCTGTATAGAATTTGATGGACAACAACATTTCATTCCAACAAAATTTCATAATTGTTCTGAAGACGAAGCAATATCACGACACGAAAAACAGCAAAAGCATGATAAAATAAAAGAAGAATATTGTTTACGTCACAATATTAAATTATTAAGAATACCTTATTGGGACGAAAAGAAGATCCCAGAAATACTTTCATCATTTTTTAGCTAAACATTAAACGTAAAGAAAGTCAGCGATTTGTCAGGGCAATCACTTGATGATTATGTTGACAAGCTAGCCCAGATGGGTCTCGAAGTTGGTCGTACCGGTAAACCATAAGGTCAGAGCCGGGGCGTACAGATGGTAAATGTGCGCCGAGAATTGTTCAAAATCCAGTAAAACCTAAAGCCTTGCCACTACAGCATAAGGATGAGATATGCCTACGTGCGAATGTGGGAAACTATTAAAAACGGCAAGGATGGCATATGGACGAAAGCCCTAAGTGCTATAGAATGGTAGATTGGTTGCGAAGTCCTGATGAGGGATGTGTCGAGAGACTTTATAAGTTCAACCCCTCCAAATTGAACAAATTAGGGTGAAGAAATAGTCCAAAGATTGGTAGAAATGCCAATTGACTTTTTGAGAAAGATGTGCTATAATAGATACAAAAAAGGAGATGAAAACAATGCTTACATTTTTCGTATTCATGCCGTGTTTTTTGTTGTTTCTTGTTCTGTATATTATAGGTGGAATTGCTACGTTGTGCGGTTATGAACCCAAAGAAAAAGAAACGCCCAAGCAAACCAAAAGGTGCAAGACGGTTAGCAAACGGAACAATTGGGAAAATAAACAGTATAACGATTATGGTGATTTCAGAGAAGATCATAGACGGTAAAGTTAAAGTCTGAAATGGTTGAAAGTGCCGCTAACTTCCGCAAAAACGGATTTGGTGATGAAGAGTCAGCACAGTTTGCCCGAGTTAGTGCTTTACTTCAGAATGTTGCGGACGAAGAAATAGACGCTGGCACAGCCACGTCTTTTCTTATTTCGCAAATCAAAGCTTTTAATCTAAATGCTGATGAAGCAATAGATGTAGTAAACTCTGTAAATGAGGTCTCGAACCAATTTTCACTCAGTTCAGGAGATTTAATAAAAAATCTTGGTAACGTGTCAGCAGCACTTGAGGTTGGTGGCAATAATTTCCACGAAATTCTTGCGCTTATGACTGCCGGAACTGAGATAATGAGACAATCAAATAAAGTTTCACGGTCAAATAAGTGACTAAGTGTACAGTGATGTGCGCTATTTGTATTTATCTAAACCCAGTAATTCCTAAAGCTCTATCACTACAACGTAGCCCTGAAAGATAGGCAAGCGTGAAGGTGCAAAAGTGTTAAAAACGATAGAGATGGCATATGGTTAAAAGACCTAAGTGTTGCAACAATGGATGTTTGGGCGCGAAGCTCCGAATAGGAGTGTGTCAAACGACCATCCCAAGGCGGCGTAACCGCAATAGGAGTAGGGCTGTAATGTTTAACAGCGGGTGAAAGTCCCTTAATTCGAAATGGTAAACTCTCTGAAAAGAGATGAAGAATTGGTCTAATCTTATGCGAAAGGCATAAGGAGGTATTACCTCATTGAGCTTAACGACCTCAATAAATAATATTGACTTATTTCAGTCCAGTCTCGTCTTAATCAGATTATTGACGAAGAATCATCAACTGGTAAAAAATTGACAGCTTGGTATGAAGAGCATAATATTGCTATTTATAATCAAGAAGGTCAAATCAGGTCTTTATTTGAAATATTAACAGATGTTAATAAAATCTGGAAAGACCTTGACAAAAACGAGCAAGCATACTATCTAAATATTCAGGCAGGCGCAAACCAAACTGCCTCATTAGCGGCAATTTTACAAAATTATGATACTGCATTGCAAGCTGTGACAGTTTCACAGGAATCAGCAGGTTCAGCGATCAAGGAAAACGAACGCTACATGGAGTCGCTTTCCGCCCATGTCCAACAATTAAAATCCGCATGGGAAGCATTCTCTAATTCCGTAATTCAATCTGATTTTGTCAAATTTTTCCTTTCTGCCGGAACATCGGTACTTAAAGCATTTAATAACGATATAGGCGTAACCGTAACTCAATTTGGCTTATTAACAGGCGTTCTTACTGGTGGTATCAGCTTACTTGGTCAGTTTGGTACTAATTTGACTGCGGCTATTCCTGCGTTATCAAAATTTTCCGCAAGTTTTGCTGCGTTAGGTGCGTCCTCGCCTTTGCTTGCGGCGGGAATCGCGGCTGTAACTGTAGTTCTTATAAAGTTAATAGGATATTTTAAGGAAGTTAATAAATACGCCGATGATTTGAACGATGCTTTTGAAGAAGCTAATGACACTTTCAAAACAACAGAGTCAACAGTTAAAGGAACATCTAATGTTCTTAAAGCTTACACGGATAGACTTAAAGAATTAGAAAAAAGCACTAATCGAACTGATGCAGAGCAGATAGAATTTTCTAATATTATAGATTTACTTAATGAAAAAATTCCAAATCTAAATCTTTATTTGGATGAAACTACAGGTAAATTAAATCTACAAACAAAAGAAATCTACAATCAGATCGACGCATGGGAACAACTTTCTTTAACACAGGCGTATCAGGACGCAGTATCTTCAAAACAACAAGCATACGCAGAGGCGCAGGTCAATCTTGCCACAGAACAAGCGCACAAAAAATCTTTGGAAACTGAGTTCGCTCAAAAGAAATCGGAATATGACGCTATTTATGCTTGGGAAAACTTTACCCAAAATAATGCGATTATAGGTAGTAAAGACTGGTTTGAGCGTCGCAAAGAATTGACAGATTTGCAAAAGGAGATAAGTAAGTCTGAATCAACCATAAATAAACTCAACAAAGCTTTGGAGCAAAATAAAGAAGATTATTTGAATGCGTCCCGTGCGGCTGATGAGTTTATTACTGGACAAAAACGTCAACAGGCAGAAGAACAATCAAGAATAGATGCTCGTAATCGTGCGAAAGCAAAAGTTGGCGAATTAGCTGGGATTAGTGCTGGAGTAGGCGAAGTCACAGAATCGCCTTTTGGTGGACAATCTTATTCCGATTGGCTCAAAGAGCAAAAGCACCTTGTCAATACCGGAAAGCTTTTAGAGAAAGATTTTTATGCGTCACTTCAAGCGATGCTCAACGAGTATACGGATGAGTCCATTATCTCGACCGAGGAACGCTGGGACGCTGAAGAGGATATTTTCAAGTATCAACAGAATCTTACTAAAGAGCAACAGCAAGCCTACGAGAAAGCCGTCCGTGATGCTGAATCTGCCGCTAAGGCAAAAGCCCAAGCAGAAAAACAAGCAATCAACGATGTAAAAACGGAGTTTTCAGCATGGCAAGATGAACAAGACTACCTTCTTACCACGGGTCAGATTACTGAAGTCGAATACTACGACAATCTTAAAGCAAAGAATGACGAGCTGTTCAAGGACAAGGAAGATTTCCAGTCGCAGTATTGGACAAATCTTGAGAAAATCTACAAATGGGAACAAGAGCAGATTGAGAACCAAAAGCAAGCTAAGGTCGATGAATTTGATGAATGGCTGAAAGCCCAAGACCATGCGCTTGCAATGGGCGAGATTACCGAGGATGAATACTACACCGAACTTAAGAAAAAGAACGATGAGTACTTCAAAGACAGCACGGAAAATCTTGACAAATATTGGAAAAATGAAGAGTCTTGGTACAAGTGGAAAAAGCAGCAGATTGAGGAAATCCATGAAGCTGCCCAAGCCGCTTTGGAAACTGAGATTGAGAAGGAAAAGCAACGCCTTGAATTAAAGAAAACAGAAGCCGAGACCCGTAAAACTCAACTTGAAGCTCAACAGGATGAGATTGAACAGTTGTCGGATTATGTGCAGACCATTGCGGATGCAGAAATTGATAAGATTGACGAAAAGATTTCGGCACTTAAAGATGAAGCGGACGCAATTACGGAAAAGTACAAGGAGCAAATTGACGCACTTGAGGCGCAAAATCAAGCGATTGATGACCAGATTAGCAAGCAGAAACTTCTTGAAGCCTTGGCAAAAGCTCAGCAATCAAAGAAGTACGTGTTCAAAGATGGTCGCTTCCAGTATGTAGATGATGTAGATGCAATAGCGTCCGCACAGGAACAGTTGGATGAATTTAATCGCGAACAAGCTTTACAAGAAAAGACCAAACAACTTGAGCGTCAACGCGACCTTGAACTCGAGCAAAATCAACTTGCCCAAAAGGCTCTTGAGGATGAAAAACAACGTTGGGAAGAATATAAGCAAGGCTGGTCAAACATCACCAATGCTTATACGGAACAGCAGAATGCTTTACTTGCTCAACAGAAGCTTGGTATTGATGTCGAAAAGGCTACATGGGATGAGCGACTTAGCAACCTTGAAAACTTTAAGAATCAATACGTCAGCCTTGCCGCGCAAATCAAAGCCGTTGAAGCCGAGATTGCAGGATATGATTCACAAATTTCATCGGTGGGCAGTGCAAGCAATCAAGATGCGACTATACGCCGGATGATGAAGGAAAATTCCGAAGCATGGCATAAAACTACTGACCCCGCCGAGCGTGAAAGACTTCATGAGATGAACGAATATCTGAATAGTCAGCTGTCAAGTGGGGGTACGTATAATGCCGCATCCGGTCAATGGAGCAACTTGTCGTATGTGACACAGTCTCAACCGCTGTCAAGTAGCATAGGAAGCGTGGGTGTGATGAGTCCTTCTATAGCTTCGTCCGCTGTCTTAGGTTCATCATTGATTACAAAGGGTATAAGTGGCGCAAAGCAAGCCCTTAGCCAGATATTCAATATGGGCAACATTAGCTTACCGGGCGTATCCAATGCTAAGGAATTTGTTTCGGAACTAAAGAATATGGCACTACAAGCAGCATATTCACGAGCGTAATAGGGTTATAGGGGGTGGTTAAATGCCATCCCCTATTTTTAGAAAGAAAGGAATAAAGGGAAGATGAATCAAGCACAAGATTTTCTTGAAGCAATAGAGATTATTGTGGAAAAGAAACTAAAGTCTCAATCGTCACAGATTTATTCTGGATTGGTAACCGCCGTCTCAACAGGCAGGTGTTCCATGCGGATAAATGGGAAGGTTTATACAAATATAATCGTGTATGGCAGTACGCCGACAGTTAATTCAATCTTCCCAGTATTCGTGCCACAGAATAATATGTCGGCGGCATTTATTATAGTACCATAAAGGGGGAATAAATAATGGCTTTAACAACCCCTATACTTTTGGCGAAAAACGCCTTTGATGCGACCAAGGAAGAAGTCTTTACTTTTTCAGTAGTCTCAGGAGACCAGATAACAGCAAACACCCTTGTAATCAAGGATAACGAAACACTGGCGCAGGTCTACTCAGGGCGGCAAGTAACCTTTGCTTTTGAAAATACTGTCCCGGCAGGAACATTAACTAATGGTAAATATTATCAAGCATATGTCATCACTGAAAACAGCGCAGGGGATAAATCGCCCCAATCGAATACGATTCAGTTCTACTGCTATTCTCAGCCGACATTTGCTTTTAGCAATATCCCATCATCAGCTATTGTTGGCAACGCAAGCTATTCATTCGATGTAACTTACAACCAAGCTGAATCAGAGACTCTTGACAGTTATGTATTTAACATCTACACAGCGTCAAAGACTCTGCTTAGCACAAGTGGCAACCAATATAATAGCTCAGCGACATTACCGTTGACCATTAGTTATCTATTTGCGGGACTTGATAATAATACAGAATATTATGTAGAATGTAATGGCGTAACCAGTGGCGGCACAAAAATAACCACAGGACAGGTGCGCATTTTTGTACAGTATACACAACCTGCATTCTATTCAAGTTTAGTCCTTACCAACCATTGCCAAGGCGGCTACATTACCATACAGGCAAATGTTGTTGGTATCGAAGGAAAATCTAACCCATTCCCACCTACGTACATTGATGAAAAGGAAGTTGACCTGAGCAAATCGGGCGCATATGTCAAGTGGGATGATGGCTATGAAATTGAAGGCGATTTTACCCTTAGAGCATGGTTTAGAGGCGCATGGAATGAAACTATAAGAACGCCTGTTAGCGATGCTTTCAATTATCTGACAAAGGTCGGTTCAGAGCGGGTTGAGTTGTTCAATCTAACCAACGACAACAATATAATCTATGGCGGTATTATCTATGAATGGCTTAGCACTACAGCCGTTAAGGTATATGGCTATGTACGTGTCCTGCAAAACAAGGGTGATGTTCATGGATATAATATTTATTCAACCGCACTGACGCTATCAGCGACTACATTTACAGCGGACAATTTGATGCTTATGATAAAGCGCATAGGCAATTTATATGAAGTATCCTTAGTAGAAAGGGGAACAGGTGAATGATTAGCTTTGTAGGATATAATTTTTTGAGCGACTTGAATTCAGTTGACCCCTATCCTACTGATATAGGAATACTGAATCAAGTGGAAATTTATCGGGCGATTTATGACCATATAGATATTTCTAACGACACGACAATAACATCCAATATCCCACCAACTCAGTGGGATTTCGGTACAATACTTGACTGTAATTTTAATGATAATATATCGGGCGGTACGATTAAAGATTTCTCATCCGGTATTACACAGGTTAAAATCAAGAAGCGCAAGGCGGGCGAATTTGATTGGCAGATTATCAAATCTTACAACATCTCATCATCCGAAGACCTGTCCTTTGTATTTAATGACTACTTGACTGCAACAGATACGGAATACGAATATGCTTATGTACCAGTGTTTGGAAGTGTTGAAGGACAATATGCAATATCAACGGTTATGTCTAAATTTGATGGCGTATTTATATGCGACGCGAATACTATATTCAAGTTCAATATGGGCGTGGAATACGGTTCAACAGATACTGTTCAGCAAGTAGGCACGTTTGCTGTATTGGGCAGAAAGTATCCAATCGTCATGAGCAACGGTTTAGCTAACTATCAAACTGGTCAGCTTTCGGGACTTGTCTTACCGGAAGATTTTGAGGATACACGAACGATTGACCGTATCGCTATAACTCAACGTAGAAACAAGCTGATGGAATTTTTGACGAATAAGAAGCCCAAGATAATTAAAGACCGCAATCAAAATCAATGGCTCGTTATCGTCCAAAGTCCATCGACTTCATATATCAACAACTACGGACAAGGCATCGTCAATGCGTCCATGCAATGGGTTGAAATTGGCGATGTAGAATCTAATACCGACCTTAAGAACGCCGGAATGATTGAGGGGTGATTGAATGCCCTTGAATATTCAACAGCAAGATTATAACATCATGTCACAGCCGTATATCAATAAATACATGAAGTTGAATATATTGAACTTTGACATGAACGTAGTCGATGAAATCAGCGGCAATCTTGTATCGTGTGATGTGTCGGTCAACGCCGATTCAGATTTACGTAGAAGTTGCTCAGTTAGCTTGATTGTTACAGATAGCTCATTTGACATACAGGTCGGAGGCAGGGTCTGGATAGACAAATTTATCCAACCTTATGTAGGCTATGAAAATATCTACACAGGCGAAATCCAGTGGTATAATCAAGGCATCTATCTAATCAATGCTCCATCCTATTCATATGACGCAACCAATAATACGCTATCGTTTTCTGGGCTTGATTTGATGTCAAAATTAACTGGATTACGAAATGGTGCATTGCCCGGCGTACCTACGGTCGTTCCGCAAGGTTCAAATGTTCGTGAGGCGATAGTTGCCGCCATTAAATTAGCAGGATTCACCAAATACGTAGTTGATGAATGCACCAATGTTGATGGAACTGTACAATCTGTGCCGTATGATATACAGGTTGACCAAGGTGGTTATATATATGATATAATCAAACAGCTAAGGGACATTCTGCCCAATTATCAAGTTTATTTTGATGTTGATGGCGTATTCCATTATGACCAAATTCCAAGCGGCGATAACGACCCTATCATGATTGACGATAATTTATGGGATAATGTATTGGTTGCTGAATCGGTCAGTACGGACTTTGAAAAAGTCAAGAACTATATTGAAGTATATGGCAAATCCCATGCGATTACAAACTATTCATCAAGCACGACTACATCGGGGACGCAGGTTAAATTGACCCTATCTGGCTACTCTGAAAAAGCGGGCAACATGATTGGCTTTACCTTGCCTAATAATATTGTTGGTAATATTACGATTAAAGTCAACAGCTTAACTGCGCGAAATCTCGTAGACGCAAATAGCGCGTTTATAACATCACTTGACAAAGATGTATATTACGTTGCCGTATTTAGAGCTAACAACACCTATGAATTTTTAGGGCATCAACAGGCACAAGCAATCGTGCAAGATGATAACCCTAACAGCCCATTTTACGTAAACGGCACAACAGGGGTTATCCGTGAGGTGCTTTATGGCGGAGATTATGATAATATCATGTCCGATGATTTAGCTTTGCAACGTGCAAAATTGGAGCTTTATTGGAAGTGCCGATTGAATGATGGTATATCTTTGTCATGTATACCGATACCGTGGCTTGATGTGAATATTCTTATATCCCATGCCCCACGGCAAAGCGCACAACAAAAACAATATATGATTAAATCGTTTAGCGCTTCATATGGTGATGTGGCGACTATGAGCATAAGCGCGATTACGTATTATCCGTATTATGAAGGAGGCGGTGATGATACCAATCTTCCTGAAGGGTATACCAAGCTAAAATTTATTCAATCGAGTGGCACTCAGTTTATCAATACTGGAGTAAAGCCCAACGGCAATACAAAAGTTGTGATTGATTTTATGACGGTTGACCAAGGAGCTGACCAACAAGCGATATTTGGTGCAAGAGACAGCACATCTAAATCTTATGTATTGTTTACCGGATTGAGTGCGGATTCGTTGCAAGCCGATTATAATGCGGTTGCCGCCTTAGCGCACCAAAGTAACAGCATCGCGGGACTTAATATCAACACACGTAATGTTCTTAGTATGGGAAATGCTTTGATAATAAATAATGCGACCATTAAAGAAGTTTCTAAGGCAACATTTGAAATAAGTCGTAATATGTATTTATTTGCTAATAACAACATAGGAGTTATTCAGCTTCCGGTTAGTATGATTTTATATTCGTGTAAAATCTACGACAACGACACACTAATACGTGATTATGTTCCTTGTAAGAATCCATCAAATGAAGTCGGCTTATATGATTTAGTAACTAAAGAATTTTATGGAAACGCCGAAACAGGCGTATTCATAGGCGGTTGAACAAAAAATGAAGAAAGGAATGAAATGAATGAGTACTTTGTATCCTTCGCAGACGCAAACCTTCCCAACGATGCAAGACATAACAGCAAATGACGCGTTGCTTGTTTCGCAATTTCAACAGGCGATGCAAGCTGGCAATGTGGCACTTGCCCAAACAATTCTTGCACAAATTACCGATAAAGATAAAAAGATAATTTCAGCAGAATTGCTAAATACAGCATGGGACACCCTTGTCGCCTTGCAGAAGCAATTTACGATTAAATATTCTCCCGCATATATTATTTCAGAAACACAACCAACCGACCAAGAAATTGGGGATTATTGGTTTGAGGTGGTGAAGACCGAAGCATGAATAGGCTAATGAACTATCAAGATATTCATTCGTCCAACATTGATACATGGAAATCGTTCCGTCAAAAATATCAATCAGGTGATTTTGCAGGGGCACAAACCGTAGCTCAAACCTTGACCGATACACAATTGAATGCGCAGGCGTTGAATGATTTGTTTAATTTTATTGTCGAAACAGAGCAATTGTCTGATACTGCTTTCAAGAGTGACGTGATTAAGGTGTCGATAACGCCACCTGAAAATTTACAAATTGGACAGATGTTTTTCAAGGATTATTCAAATGTTGAGGTGGGCGATGTTTCGCTCGGTATAACTGACGCAAAGGTTGGACAGATTATTAAAATTGAAAAGGTTGATGAACAGGGCGCGCCCATTTCTTGGAAAAATGTAACCACTATTGAGAACAATTTTGCTTTGAATCAGCGTATGGCAAATATTGAAGAAGTTTTACTTAAGCGTGTGGTTTTGTGAGGGTAAAATGAAGCAACAAATAATTATGCACAAAAAGACAGCAAGCGGATATGATGAAATTTATCCGGACACGTCTGCTGATAATATATTAACTACTCAAACCGTTGCTAATAATGCGGGTGTAGATAATATCGATGCACAGACCGTACTTGAGTCCATATCAGCCACAGATAAGATGATAAGTGGATATGGCACAACAAGCGGTACGGCATCCGCGTATACGGTAAATTTGGTCGGTAAAGAAAATATGACCCCTGTTGATGGGATGATGATTAAGGTCAAGTTTCATGAGAATAGCAATGAGGAGCCTACGATTGATGTAAATGGTTTGGGAGCTAAAAGTATATTTACGGAAAATGGGCTGAAGGTGCTTGGCATGATTAAAGCTGGTGCATGGTGCATATTGATGTATTCATTGGCTTTAGATGGGTGGGTTATTGCTGGTTGGTGTAAGCGCAAAAAATTATATACTGAAATTATCACATCTAGTCAATCATGGACACCCCCGGAAGATGTGAAACAGGTGACACTTAGATTATTCGGCGGAGGTGGTTCTGGTGGGGGCAGATATGGAAGCACCTATTCAGGAGGTGGTGGAGGTGGCGGCCATATGACTTTACAAACTGTTTCTGTTTTGCACACGCCTTATCAAATAACTATCGGAGCGGGTGGATTGGGTGACTTTGGTCTGGGGAACGCAGGCGGCACCACATCGTTTGGGACACTGGCTGTTGCACTTGGTGGCGAAGGCGGAGGGTCGTACGAAGAAGCATCGGGCGGAAACGGCGGGTCTGGGGGGGGGGGGCGGTGTAGGAAGCGGTGGAGACGCTACTTATGGTGGTGGTGGCGGCAGCGGCAGCACCGGAAATGGTGGCAATGGTGGCACTTATGGCGGTGGCGGTGGAACTTCTAATGGTCTTGCTGGAGTAGGTGGTACTTATGGTGGCAACGGTGGCTCTTCGACAAAAAAGGGGTCGAACGGAACTGATACCACCAATATTATAGGACTTGATTTCACAGGACAGGGATTAGGTGGCACTTCTTTGCGCTCGGGTGGCGGTGGTTATGGAGGCAACGGCGGTGAAGGAGTGGTTAGCTGTTCGGGTGGTGGTGGCGGCTATGGTGGTAATGGCGGTGACGCACATTTTAACGGTAACGCCGGAGCTGGCGGTGGCGGCTATGGTGGCAACGGCGGTGACGGTGGTGAGATGGAATACACCGCTGGTGGAGCTGGTGGTGGCGGTGGTTATGGTCTCAACGGTAACGGTGGCATTGGTGCAAAAGGTGATGGAGTTGATGGTGGTAATGGTGGAGTCGCAGCCGGAGGCGGTGGTGGCTCATGCTATACTACAACTTCGCACGCCTCCCATGGAAAAGGCGGCAATGGCGGCAATGGTGTTTGTATCATAACCTATTGGAAATGGGAATAAGACGAATAAAAGGAGTTAATTAACCTAAATGTCAGCAAAAAAAGTGATCTGGAAAGAAAAAATATCGGTAACCGAATTTAACACCCTATATCCACGCACAATTGCCGATCAAGTCGTTCTTAGCAATACGATAAACAACAATTTAGGTATAGATGTAAATTCAAAGCTTGATACTGCGCTTGAACATATATCTGATACGGATAAGCGCATTCGTGCGCAAGGTACATCTACAGGTACAAGTGGTGCGCTTGAATTATCCGTACCTGTTTTTACCTTGTTAGACGGTATTATGGCAAGGGTAAAAATTCACACGGATACGGCTGAGGGAGTTACGCTTAACGTAAATGCAACTGGCGCAAAACCTATTATCCGAATTGATGGCGAGCCTATTGATTTGGTGCTTAAACAAGGTACTTGGTGTATATTTATTTATTCATCGACTTTAGATTCATGGGTATTTGAAGGATGGTCAACGAAAACGGTTGTCAAATCGGCGATATTCACGGAAAGTGGAAGCTGGACTGTTCCCGCTAATGTGACCAGTGTTACAGTATTGGTTATGGGTGGCGGTGGAGGCTCTGGCGGTGGTGTGAGTTATAATTCAGGTGCGTACACTAATACGGCCAAAGGCGGAGGTGGTGGTGCTGGTCGAATAAAGAAACAATCTCTCACTGTAACGCCGGGCACATTAATAAACGTAACTGTTGGCGCAGGAGGAATTGCAGGGACTGATGCTGAGGGTTCTTCGGGAACATTAACAAGTACAAACGGCGGTAACGGCGGTACTACATCGTTCGGAACTTTGTTATCGGCTACTGGCGGAAATGGCGGCACAAGGGCAACTGCTTCTTCAATCGACACTTGTGATGGCGGTGCTGGAGG
>ERZ808275.430-NODE-430-length-17458-cov-5.094179_pt1 | contig 17458 bp, 25 predicted proteins | sample MGYA00520894_ERZ808275 | MGnify/ENA primary metagenome ERZ808275 (study PRJEB31516, sample SAMN03275598) | gut metagenome | biome: mammalia-associated habitat; material: feces | host: Papio cynocephalus | place: Kenya | collected 2012-08-03 ...
GAGGGTAAACGAGTTAAAGGTATCACACCTAATCGGAAGTCACGCTTGAAAGATAGCGCCGTGTCGGCTCAGGGATTGACCTCTTGTAATACTACTCTTTTATCTTCACCAAGGGCAAAGCCCTGTTATATTTATTTCCGCTCCTTCGGTCATACTGGCAGCTGGAAAGACACCCGTTCACCGCGTTAAGGTGGGGTTTCTTGTGCGTGCTCACCCTAAAGCAGACGCTCCACACGGTCGTGTAGTTTAATGTAAAACCGGTCTTTGCTCCTTTCACCGATGCGGCTTCGCCTACCGCCACGCCCTCCCTCTCCCCTAAATAGAAAGGATGAATTTAATGTTTTGGTCAAGTCAAGCGGCTAAGTCCCGCGATTGCTTGTTTAATTTTATATTAGGTGCTCGGGGCACTGGCAAAACCTTTTGCAAGAAATTTGATGTAATAACCGATTACTTAAAAACAGGCAATGAATTTGTTTATATGCGGCGTTACAAAGAAGAACTGAAAGAAAAGAATATGGAGAGGTTTTTTGATGATATAGCATTCAAATTTCCCGACCATAGTTTCAAATATTTTCAGGGCACTTTTTATATTGACGAAAAGCCGTTTGGGTACAGTATGCCTTTATCTACCGCGAAAATGTGCAAGTCTGTTCCTTACGAAAAAGTTCGGACTATTATATTTGATGAATTTATTATTGATAAAGGTTATGTCCGTTATCTGCCCGATGAGGTTACGAACTTTCTTGAGGCTTATTCAACTATCGCTCGTATGCGCGATGTGAAAGTCTGGTTTCTTTCAAATGCTATTTCAATTACTAATCCCTATTTTACGTTTTTCGGTATTGAACTGCCCTACGGCTCAAATTTCCGTGTTAAAGATGATATACTGATAGAGCTTGTAGAAGATGATGAGCATTCTAATGCAATGAAAGAAACAAGATTTGGCAAGTTAATTAAAAATACTGAATACGGCGCATATGCTATAGATAATAAATTTTTGCGGGATAGTTCTGTGTTTGTTGAAAAGAAACCGCAAACTTCGGAGTTTAGGTTTGCGCTTGTTTATTTAGGTAACAAATATGGTATATGGAGAGATAGTGTTTCAGGATTTTATTATTGTAGCAACGATGTTGACCCCTCGGGGCTTCTTTGTTATTCTGTTACGCTTAATGACCACCAGCCGAACACTGTACTGCTAAAGGGGCACGGCTCAAGTATGTTTGACCGTTTTATCAAAGCGTATAAAGAGGGCTATGTTCGGTTTGAAAATGTCAACTTGAAAAACATTTGTCAGGATATTCTTAGAATGACGATGTAATTCAGTTAGATTATATAGATGAGGTGATATAATGAATGTGAATGATTTCATTCAGATTGTCAACGGGGTTGGTTTTCCTATTGCAGCTTGCGTAGCAATGGGTGCTTTTATCGTCTGGTATATCAAAAAGATTACTCCGATGTTTGATGATTTGAAAGTTAGCATTAACACTCTTAATTCTAAGCTTGACAAGCTTGAAGTAAAAGGAGAGTGATTGAATGAGCGACTTTACAGCTAAAGGTTTAGTAAAGTATTGCGAAGAAGCGCTCGGGTGGAAAACTGTTTATATGTGGGGCGGTTTGATGAAAACTGTTACTCAGGCTTTCATTGATTATAAGAAGAAACAGTATCCTGTATATTATAGCGATTCTCGTGTTTCTTTGCTTAAAACTAAAATAGGAAATTATTATGGTTGCGACTGCGTTGGTCTTATCAAGTCTTATCTTTTCGGTGGAATTAACTCCCCTAAGTATAAGAGCAAATGGGATACCAACACAAGAGGTATGTATTCTGTTTCCAAAACTAAAGGCACTATCGGTACGCTTCCCGAAATGCCGGGGCTTATTCTTTATATGAAAGGGCACGTTGGCGTATATATTGGCAACGGCGAATGCATTGAATGTACTCTTGGCAAGTATGGTGACGGTGTAGTAAAAACCAAAGTTGAGGGTAGAGGTTGGACGCATTGGTTGCAGCTTCCTTGGCTTGATTACAACGATGGTGTAGAGCCTGTTGAGCCTGAATGCAAATGCGAGTGCGAATGTTGTAAAAAAAAACAGATGAATTGAGTATTTATTTTACAAGCAAAGCCAAAATTTCGTTTCATCACGTTGTTAAAGGCGTTATTGAATATAGCGATTCTGTTGAGGTTGACATTTATAATCCGCCTGTTTCGGTAGTAAGGGACGGCTATTTATACGGTGGTTTGTTTTATGATGAAGAATGCGCAAAGCCAGTTGACCTTTACCCTCTTGAGCTGTATGGGGAATATTATATTAAAGAAATTGATTTAGATAGCGTTAGTAAGGGTTTCTTTGCGGAAATTAGATATTCAGGCGTATATGCGAGTATTGTTTTTTGTTTTGTGTTGCCAGACAATTATTTTGCAAGGTACGGGGTTGTCGTTAACTTGAATGATGTTACTTTATTTAATTCTTTTGTTTATGAGCGCTTTCAAGCTATCGAGGGAGGGATTGTCTATTCTCCCTCTTTATATGGTTTGAGTGGTTATTTTACTGAGCTGGCTTACAGATTTTACGGTGTTAAAGGCACTGAATTATTTGCAGAGGACAATAGAATTAAACCGTCTGTGTTAGCTTTTCCAACTTGGAAAGCAGGAGATTCTGTAGACTATTATTTTTATTACGTTACTATGGATGGCGTTAAGGTTAATACGGACATCCGTACAATGCTTTTTAAGTCTAATATGAGTTCCAGTGTTAAGAATAAGAAGTTGCCTTTGCAGCGTTATGAGTTTGGTTTTCCAATAGTTTATACTCCCTTGGGCGTTAAAGTTAAGCCTGAATGGGACGATTTAAGTTAAGAAAGGAGTTTAACAATGTCCCTCACCACAGAAGAATTCACCTCTCATATTCACCGTATCAGTGAGTTGAGTGGTGACAATGAGGAAGTTATGAATTTGCTGAATGATATTCAGCAGGACAGAACCGAACCGCAGTTTACCGAAGCTGATGTATTTGACAGTGACGGTAAGCGGTTCAGCGAAAAATACGGCAATCTCCGCAAGGAGTACCGTGAACGCTTCTTTAGTTCTATTCCTGATACTAAAAAGGAACAGAAAGAAGATATAGAAAAAGATAGCGAAAATCTTACATTTGAATCTCTTTTCAAACAGAGAGATACACACTAATTAAGGAGATGATTTAATGCCTACTATTCCGGCAACGCCGGTGTTTAATGCGTCTGCGATTGATGTATTGAATGCCATTCGTGCAAATGCTTCCGTTTCCTATCAGGAAAGAATCCCGGAAGCGACTAAGGATAACATTAAGGAAATCGGTAATGCAATGCTGAGCTATCAGCCTACGCAGAATGAGTTCCTTAGCGCGCTCGTTAATAGGATTGCAAGAGTAATTATTACTTCTAAATCCTATACTAACCCTCTTAAAATGTTCAAGAAAGGAACTCTTGAATATGGCGAAACCGTTGAGGAAGTTTTCGTTCAGATTGCGAAAGCTCACCAGTTCGACCCTGCTGTTGCAGAAAAAGAAGTTTTCAAAAGAGAAATTCCTGATGTTGCTGCAATCTTCCATAAACTCAATGTACAGAATTTCTATAAAACTACTATTTCCAACGAACAGCTTCGTCAGGCTTTTCTTTCCGTAGAGGGCGTAAACGACCTTATCGCAAAGATTGTTGATTCTCTTTACACGGGTAGCGAAGTAGATGAGTATATCTATATGAAACAGCTCATTGTTGACGCTGCAAACAAAGGTCAGATGAAGCTTGTTCGCGTTCCTGAATGGGATGTTGACGAACCGGAAGTTCCACTCAAGAAGATTGTTAAGCAGTTTAAGAGTATTTCCAATAAGCTTGAGTTTATGTCCAACGCTTATAACGCATACGGCGTAACTACTCATACTCCGAAGTCTGAGCAGGTTCTTATTATTGACGCAGGTCTTGACGCGGCAATGGATGTAGATGTTCTTGCTTCCGCTTTCAATATGGATAAAGCACAGTTTATGGGGCAGCGTGTTCTGATTGATAACTTCGGTTCTCTTACTGGCGCTTGCGCGGCTCTCGTAGACAAAGACTGGTTTATGGTCTTCGACAATCTTACCAATTTCACTGAGAACTACAACGGCGAGGGTATGTATTGGAACTATTTCTATCACGTTTGGAGAACTTATTCTACCTCCCTTTTTGCTAATGCAATTCTTTTTACTACTGATACCAGCTCCACTTACACTGCTCCCGGTGCTTTCACTTCTGCTTGGACAGCATATCCGGCAACCGTAACCGCAGCGAATATCGGAACTGTTGGCAAGATTGAGATTCAGGGCGTTGGGGCAAAACCCCCTGTTATCAGAGTTCTTAAGAACAACACTGAGGTTGAAGCCGATATTGCGCTTACTCCTGTAATGCATAATAATGTTCTTTATTGGGAAGCAGATGTTGCAGCGACTATGACCGGCGCAAAAGCAACCGATAAGTTTGCTATTACTGTTTACTATAACATTGGTGGCGAAGTAGATAACAGAGCAACCTATGTTTACAATCTTACGGTGAACTGAGTATGGCAAGTAGAGCACTAACAGTTATAAAAATTCTTAAAGGTGCTCCTTGCGACAATACATATAGTGATGTAATCAAGTTCGGAAGTGCGGGTGCGCAGACAGGTTATTTCTCTGGTCTTGCAAAATACAGCTTCACGAATTGCAGCTATCAGCGTGTCAATAACAGCGTAGCCTACCCGCGGGGTGCGCTGTCTTGCCGCATTCCTGTTGTTGCTGATAGCGTTTACGATTGCAATTATGTAATGTTTCAAAACACCTTTTGGGGCAATAAGTGGTTTTATGCTTTTATTAAGCAAGTTAATTATATCAGCCCTGAAACTACTGAGATTATTTACGAAATAGACAGTTACCAAACTTACCAGTTTGATTATACGGTCAAGCCCAGCATGGTTGTGAGGGAGCATCCCGAAGAAGATACTTTGTTCGCCAATAGCCAGCCTGAGCCTATTACTATTACGCATACGGATATAAACGGCGAAGAACGCTTTAATTACGGGGATGGGAATGACAATGGCACAGTGTGGGTTCTTTCTACTCCCAGCGGAAAGGAAGTTAATGGCTATTATCGTGACCATATATATACAACTGCAAGTCCAATAGTTGGGCGTATAGCTTACGAATTAAAACAGCAAATTCAGAATTATTTCACTTATGATAATGAAAATAAAATTATTGCCGTTCAATCTTTGCCGTTTGCCTGTGCTGACCCCTCAATAGTGACTGGCGGAGCAGAGCCATACGAAATGAAAGAAGGGGTTGTTTTTTGTTCGTTACCTGAGGATATTTCGGGGTATACTCCAAAATATAAAAAGTGTTTTAGTTTTCCGTTTTGTTATCTAAAAGTGACTGACAGATGTTCTAATAATGTCACTTATGCGTATGAAAAATTCGGAAAATGGACTTATTCAGAGGGCAAAGCAACATATAGCGTAACTGCTCCCTCTTTTGTTTGGAGAATAAAATATACCTATCCAGTAGCCATTCAATTTGTGCCTTATGGTTATGACGCAGAAGAAAATGAGGAAAATTGGGATAATGGTTTCATTATTTCTGATTTTCCGTCTACAAGTGTAGCAGGTAATGGCGCGATAGAAGCATTAAAAAGAACTTTAGATTATGCCCTTAAAGTAGGCGTAAATATAGTGGGGGGTAAGTTTTAATGTACTATGAATTACCTGGCTATGGAAAGTTAGTCCCAAACGGAAATAGGGGGATTAGTGGCAATAGATACGCGTGGGATAATACTCCTCCGCCAGAGGGAGAGTATAGAACAGTTAATGACCCTATTGATGTAGATTTTTCAGAGTATAGCGAAAAAAGCAGGAATAATAACTGGATTTCCCATTTAGAGCCGCCAAATTTGAAAGGTATCTTATCTTCATCGGTTAATACAGTGGGCAAATCCGATGTTGCTAAGGAATTTTTAATTGCCAAAAATCGTGCGCATATACGCATTTATCATATTTGCCCCGCGCTTGAAGAAGCAATTAAACTTGACCAATTCTTTGATATGTACGGTTACGCCACTAATTCAGTTAAAATCCCCAACGAAGATTCCCGCGAAAGCTGGAACTATGTAAAAACCAATAATGTTATTATCAACGGTTCTATGCCTGCTCAGGATATGGCAAGAATAAAAGCGATGTATAATCGCGGTGTGCGTTTTTGGCACACTACGGATGTAGGAAATTATTCTCTTTCTAATAGAGATAAGAAAGAGGTGACAACAAATGATAGCGATTGATGGCTTTAGCTACAAGCGCACACCCGATAAAAAGAGCGGCGCTAAAGTAGCTAACTTCTTAAATAATATCACCTATGAATATTGGTTCAATCGCATTATGGAGATAGCGTGCAACGCCTATGAATGGGGCAATTTGCCCGATACGGTAGATGAACGCTTCCTTGAAATTGGACTTTTCTCTAAGGGAGAAATGATTTACTTCAACGATGAAGAACTCGGGAATCTTTGCCTTACCGTTGCTGTTGCCGGGGAATTTAATATGTACCAGATCCCTACGCAGCGCAGAGCGTATGCAGTAAACGGCTATCAAAAGCAGCTTTCTGAAAAAGACAGCGTTCTTATCTATAATAACTATCTGCGTATTCCGACAGCCTATATTGCGGATATTTACTCAAGGCGTTTAGCGGATATTGACAGAACGATTGAAGTTAATGTACAGGCGCAGAAAACTCCTGTTCTGCTTTATGGTAGCGAAGAAATGCGGCTTACTCTTAAAAACGCTTATGCGCAGTTCGTAGGCAATGAGCCGGTAATTGTTGCGGATAAAGACTTCGACTTAAAGAATATCGGAGTATATAAAACTGATGCTCCGCAGGTATTTACTCCTTTGTATGAACTTAAAAAAGAAGTATGGAGCGAATGTCTTTCCGTTCTTGGTATTGAAAACAGCATTTCTAAAAAAGAGCGTTTGATTTCGACTGAAATTAGCGCAAACCTTGGTTCAGTTTATGCTCAGCGTTATACCGGGCTTAATGCTCGTAGGCAGGCAGCTGATGAAATTAACGCTATGTTTGGTACTAATATTACTGTTGACTATCGTCAGAACACTGCCCCTATTACCCTCGATGGTGTAACTACAACCACCGAAGATTATGAGGATGAAGTTGACAGAGAAGTACAGAAAGGCGGTGCTTTCGGTGGCTAAATATACTATTGAAATTCGCTCTCTTGTAGACAAAGGTTATCATTTTGCCCTTGATGATTATCCCATTTTTGATGAATGCCATAGACAAGAACTTAACGATAAGATTATAGAGCACTATTATTTCCGCGAGATAGGGGCAGAAACGCCTGATAGGTTTAACTTCTATCTTCGGCGTAAAATGCGCGAAATTATGCCCTACTATAACCAGCTCTATATTTCCGAAATGATTAAGTTCGACCCCCTCGCTACTGATTATTTTGCAGAGCAGAGGGAACACGAAAGAGCCGCAGCAGAGCAGAATGGCAAACAAAGCGCCGAAGCAAGAAACGCAGATAGCAAAAATGTTTATTCTGATACTGCTCACGCAACAGGCAACGCCCTTGTTACTAATAATCTTAAAGATGAAACTAATACTAAGGGTACTAAAGACGCTACTACTGACCGTAATATCCATAGCGTTGAAGATGTAGATTACAGCGAACAGGAAAATACTACGCTTAATAAGACTACGGTATTCTGTGATGACCCTCAAACGCAGCTTGGCAATACCGTGAATCAAGACGGCGATATTGTTAATGCTAAGTATGCTACAACAGAAACATTTGAAAATAGCAAAGGCACTCGGAATACCACAGGGCAGAAAGATACAACTACAGATACAACGGATGGTACAGTTTATGACGAAGATACTACCGGTAATTCAGTTACTACTCGCACTGGCACTGTTAATACTGATACGAAAAATGACAGCAAAGCAGACGGAGAAAACCGCCTAACTGCTGAAAGCAACGTTTCCGCTCTTGAGCTTGAAAACAAACAGCAGAGCGAAAAGAACAAAGAAACTGCTGAAACCAAAGGCAGAAAAGGGTTCGACCCCTCCGAACTTTTGGTTAAGTATAGAAAAACTTTCCTCAATATTGATATGATGGTTATTGAGGAATTGAATCCACTTTTTATGGGGGTGTATTAAATGATTCATTTCAAAGACTGCTATGATGGGCACATTCCGGGCGTTCCAGCTTTCTGTAACGCTCCCTCCCCTGCCCCTGCTCCCGCGCCGTGTCCGCCTAATCAGCCACAACCTTGTCCGCCGCCTATGCCCAGACTTATGCCTTGCGTCCCTCCTGCTCCCTCTGTTTGTCAGGGGATGGATTTGTACGAAGCAATGAACGGACTGACTGACAGAGTAAACACTTGTATTGCAACTTACAATGATGTAATGGCGCATAGTTATCAGGCGCTCAGAAATCTTGAGCACGCCGCTGAAGCTAATGGCGCGTATTACGGAGATTGCGAAGTCAGCACCGAACAGGGCTATTATCCTGATGAGGGCAATACCTATTGCGTAACACGCAAGAAAGTAGTTGACCGCTTCGGTGAGCCTATCAGAATGCAGCTTAAGCTTGCTTATGATAACACCACAAACAGCAAGCTTGAACAGCCTATTGATGATGCTTCTATGCTTGAATGCGCACAGATTATTGCCTCTTGCGAAGTTGGCGAGGATGGATGGGTTGGTAACTGCTTCTATAAAGGCGCTCCGCTTCCTTCCGGCGAAGCTGCTGATGGCTATTGCGTAGCATTTACTCGCAACGGCACTATGCGGGTATACTCCAACGCCATTAACCAGAGCCAGCTACTTAATGACGGCGTTGAAAACTCTATGAGCTGTGTCGGCAGAATTATTGTTGACGGAGAGGTCAAAGACGAAGTCGGAGCTTCCGTTGCCCCGATTGTAGCGATGGGACAGAACACCGTCACCAAAGAGGTTTTCTTTGTCAGCGCAGGTTCTGACGCTAATCAGGTAAAGAATGGCTACACTAACAAAGGTCTTTCTTCTAAAGCTTGCGCCGATATTCTCAAGGGGTATGGTTGTGATATTGCGGTAGTTCTTTCTACTAATGATGAAGCAATGCTTCTTGACAAAGGCGAAAATGCTTTTGTTCCCTCCACTCTGCCTAATCAGGTAAAAGCTAAAGCGTTCTGGTATATCACTCGCAAAGCTTTTTATAAAAACGATTACGACAGACAGCTTGCAGAGCTTATTCAAAATTATGGGCAGTTGAGATATACTGCCCTGCTGAATCAGCTGTCTATTCTGAACCTTAAAAACTATACCGAAGCTGAAATTAACAGAATTGACGCTCAGCTCTCCAATTTCAAACAGCAGCTTGAAGCGTTCAATGTTCGGCTTACCGAAGTTGAAAACAAATACAATGCGCTCGTTGAAAGAGTTGATACTGTCGAAGCTGACCTTGCACAGGTAAAACAAACTATTAACACTTTGCAGCAGACTGTGCAGAATCTTATTGATATTGTCAACGGTATGCAGAATACCATTGCTAAGATTCAGCAGACACTTACTGAAATGGAGAACGGCACAGTAAAGCTCCCCTATATTGAAAAGGTTGATGGTATCGGCACTGGCACTACTAAACTCCAGAATGTCACTGTTTCGGGGGATGCAGTTGTTTCTGACCTTGACGTTAAAACAGAATGCTGGTTGCCTACTCCTACTCAGCCCCTGCAAGGTGCTAACAAAAAATATGTTGACGATGCCATTACTGCTTCTCTCGGCTCTGGTGAGTATCTTCCGCTTCGCGGCGGCACTATGTCCGGCGATATTGTAATGAATAATAACGCTGTCAACAAAGTAAACAGTCTGCTTTTCAATAATGGCTCTGGCTTCGTTAACTCTACTACTGGCGTAGTAGTAGCTACTATGCAGACACTCAGAGGGCAGACTTATACTGCGCCTACTCAGAATAACGATTATACTCAGAAAAAATATGTTGATGATAAAATCGCTGCTGCTGTCATTGAAGCAACGCAGGGTGGGCTTACTGAAACTGTTGCTGATACGAAATACTTGAGATTGGACGGAACAAATGAGCCTACAAACGAGTATATCTGGAATACCAGTTTGACCCTCGATGGTGGCACTCTTAGCTTTAGCACTACTACAGACGCGTATATTAGCAATCAAGCTTATAGTTTTGCCTATGATTCTGAAAATAGTGCCATTCTTACTATAGACGCTTTTGAAGCTAATGGAACAACCTATGTCGTTCCAATGTTTGTAGATTCCGGTGGAAAGAATGCGCCCGTTTACGGCGCTTATAAAGATTACGGCAGCAATGGTGGCTTCTTTGTCACTGATTCTTACCTTGCGAGTGCCGATTATAAACGTGAAGCTGGATTTGTAAAAAAGACTGGCGATGTAATGAGCGGAACACTTAATATGGATAATCACGTTGTTGCTAAAATTTCTCAGCTTACTTTTAACAACCTTGAAACTGTTACTGGCAAAACTGGTGGTATTCTGTTCTTTAACTCCGGCGTTACCAATGAACCCCGAACAATCCTTAGAAGCATTAAAGCCCCCGAACGGGCAACAGACGCTGTTCCGCTCGATTATCTTCAGGAATATTGCGAGAGCAAAACCAAAGAAGTAACTCTTACCGGAGCGGTTGATACGATTCTTGCCCATAACACTGAATATACTATTAAGGAGTTTACTTCTCTTGCGCTTGTATGCGACAGCGCAAAAACTGCCGAAAACCACGGCTACATTACTTTCCCGAATGTCGCTGTTGTGCCTTCTTTTGCAGGCTTTGCAGGAATTGACGGCGACGATATTACTAAAGCAGCTGCTAATGAAGTTTGGGAGTTCTCTTGCTTCAAAGGCTATCTGCTCTTTAAGAACTGGGGTGTTGTAGCGTGAACAAAATGATGATTGCACGCCGCAGGCTCATTGAATCGCTCTCTAAAATCGCCCGATGGATTTACAAAGCAGGCGACGCTGATTTCTTTGAGGGAAGCGAAGAGGGAAAGAACTACGGACTTTCTTTCTCGCCTGCTGGCGCAAGACGCTTGAAACTTTCGCCTTACACTTTGCATTGGGTAACTATCTATATCCCCACTGGCGAACAGATTCGAGAAGAAAAACAGATTGGCGGCTATGTGAATATCGGGGATACTATTGCAACAGGCTCACTTCGACCCTACGATTTTACCCCTTATAAACAGTTGGTTGTAGAAGTTGAATCCGGCAGCGGCGTTATTGGCTTCGGTTCGCAGCAAACCAATATCACCGAAAAGCTCGATGATACTCACGTTATTGACCCTCCGACTAAAATGGATCTTCCGGGCGCTGGCAAATATATAATGGATATTAGTAAAGTAAACACTTCTAACTATATTTGCGTTGGTTCTAATCAGTTCATCTATGGCGCACCACAGCTTGTAATCTCTAACATCTATTTTAGATAATAAAACAAGACCACATCACAAACGGTGTGGTCTTATTTCTTTTCTCTAATTGTCATTGGAGTATCAACGAGAACAATTCCCCCGTCAACGTGCTGTGGCTTAAGATTGCCTTGATAGGTTGTACCGGGATGAAAGTTATCCCATGTCACATAAGGGTAGCAGGACTTCGGCATTCCCGCACACGTTATTTTGAAGTCCCCCGCTATTTCTTCTATATAACATTTCTGGTGCAGAAATCTTGCGCGCGTAAACTCCGATTCTACTTTCCATGCGCCTAACTTTACATCATCAATGTCAAGCCCCTCTGGAAACTCCGTGCCTTCAAGATGTAAGCTGTCAGTGTCCGCATATATAAACCTGTCGTATACCCTCTGGGCACTTGTGATAGTCGTATATCTGCCCCACGCTGTAATAAAGGCACCAACCGGAATATAAATTGGAGCGCGTTCTTCTACTTCGCCTAACTGATACTTTATTTCACCCTGCTCCCCTAAATAAGGGTGTTTTGAACGGCATTTAGGGTTTGTCGCAAATTTGCCGTAAAGAGAATTAAGCATAAGCTTCGCGATAGCTCGTTTGCCTTTGTTACCCTCTTTCGTTGCTTCGATTTTAACGCCAATCCATTTATCAATATATTTTCTGAACGCTGCTGTTCCTGCTTTGAACTTCCAGCCGCAAACATACTCCAAATAATCGCAATCATAATGGGTTAGCAAAAGCTCTAAATCTGGCGAGGTCAAGGCAAGAGTTACAATGCTTCCGTTACTACTCTCAAGATACTGTGTTGACACGAACGCAAGGCTGCCTTTAATCTGAATTGTAGGGATGTGTTTAGGTTTGAGCTTGAAACTTACCCGAACAATCTGAATGAACAGCGGCATTTGTTCATCAATCCGGTACTTTCCGTCATAGAAAACTCCTTCGCCATAAGGCAGCGGCTTATAGTACATCATAGCTGGGTACAAACTGTTAACATCCAGCACTATTCCCTTGCCCACATCTTTATCAGCGTAGCGGGGAGAAAGATAAGTAAAACCACCCTTGTATGCTTGCCGTATTTCAGTATCATACTCAGGGGGCGGAAACCAATACCGAAAATGCGAACCTATAAGCTGCTTATATTCATTCAAGGCATTGCTTGCCGTTGTCATTTTGGTTAAACCCATATCAAAGAGCGCTTTAAGAGCCATAGCAGCGATTGCAACGTCATTCTTTATATACGCTTTTTCTTCTTCCGTCAGCTCGTGCCCTATTTCGCGCTTTGCTTTGTAGTCAAGCGTAAGCTTGCTAATCGGTAGTCCAAAAGTTTTAGCCATTTCTTCAATCGAAAAAGGGAGAAGCTTTAAGCTGTCGAGTATTTTAACTTTGTGAAGCTCCGACTTGTTTCGGCTGAAACAAATTTCAATGGAGTAAAACTGCCCCATATCGGATATCAAAGTTTTGAAACTCTTTGCTGTAAAAGCTTCTCTCCTCCCTCCGGTTAATTCCGTGAAGCCGTTATGAAATAGCCATTGCAAAATGAACTCCCCATCAAATTTCAGGTTATGAAAATATAACGTAAGATTGCGCTGCTTTGCACAAAAATCCATTAGAGTTTGAACACTATTACCGAATAAAAAATCTTGCGGGTTATTCACATCACATAAAGCCCAAGCCCAAACACGGCAATCATCTAAATCAGTTGTTGTTTCAAAGTCAGCAGAGTAAATCATACCATATAAAACTCTAAGTCTTTCTCATACTCTTCAAAATCCTCTGCTGTAACTCCTTCATAATTATATTTGCTGCCATACATTCTTATGTACTCTTCAAGATAATTGATAACCGTGCTCTGCTTGATAGCTCTGTTGTCTTGCCCATACATAAATTCAAAGTCCATAATATCCGAGGCATTATAATATGCTTCAACAAGCAACTCGGCAGGTAAATTTTCAGCTAAACGATATAAATACCCAACTCCGACTTCGTTAGCAATAGCCGCTAAATAATTTTCCTTGTACTGCTCCGGCAGCTCTTTTCCCTGCTCACCCTCTTTTTCAAGGGCATATAAAGCGCGCTTGGCTTCTTCGGGCGACATATTAGCAAAATCAGGGGTAAACTCCCGTTTGTCTATATCGTAAATAAGCGAAGAACGTACAGCTTTACTACCAGCAGTTTTACTCTTATTTGCTTGCTTCGTGAAGTAACGCGAATAAGCAGCAGCCCACTGTGTCATATTTGTATAGGATGAACTTCTTTCTTCCGCTCCCTCTTTCAAATAAGCCAACATGGCATTTCTTGCTCTTTTTCTTGCATTAGTATCCAGCCCCCAATATTCATTGATATAACCAATACTACGCTTTAGCGGCTGAATTTCTGCTATGTCTGGACGCGCCGCGCTTACTTTTTCTATTTTGGCATTAAAAGCGTTCACAAGTTCTTCGATTGACGTGCCGCGAGTCGCTTTGCCTTTTTTGTTAGCTTTATACATTCTAAAACATCCCCCTCATAAAAAGCTTTTAATCTTTGCTCTTCAAGCTCATCATTCTCACATAGCGGCTCAAGCGTGACAACATATCGACTTTTTGCCCCAGATAAAAAACGCGAAACACCTTTGCTTACTGCGGATAAATCTACGCCGGCTTTTTGGGCAACATCCAGCATTCTATCTCCGTCAATAGTCGGGAGTTCGTATTTATCTCGCGTAACTTGCAGATAAATCAGCGGAATACCGTAATTCTGGCAAACAAGCAAAATTTGACGGTATTTTGCGCTATCCTGCTTCAAGTTGTCAATTTTCGCGCATTCTTCCTCGCTCAAGCAGTACGCTTGCTTAATTTTCTCCGAAAACTTGCCAACTAAGCATTCGCCACGTTCGAAACTATAGCTCAATGCATTAGCAAACTTATTCTTCCGCTCAAACGCTGCATTTGTAAAGCCCATTTCTTTACGGCGGGAAGCAAGCATCTTGCCCACCTCCCGCTTTTCTTTATTCGCGCTCAACTCAGCTGCTCTTCAAGCGTTTTCCGGCTTGAAAGCTCCTTTATAATATCGTTAATCGCCTGCGAGTGAGGTTCAGCTATTTTAGTTGCAAGATTAGCATTGCCATAACCGCCCACGGCAGCAAGAACGGAAGCATAAAGAACAAGCGCGTTATTCAAAATTTGCTCAGCTTGCAAAAGCTCTTTGAGCTTAGCAGTTTCTATATCCCCCAAGGACTTGATTTCATTTTCTTCCATAGCGTTTTACCTCTTTCTTTTCTTCGCACTCAGGCGGAATATTGGTAGGGCAGAACTCAAAGCCCTCTACTACAACATCAGTAACGAACCGTTTGTTGCCCTCAGCGTCCTCATAATCGTGCGTACGAAGTCTACCCCAGAGCTGAATCGGATTGCCCTTTTTTACATAAGCTTCAAGAGTTTCCGCAACCTTATTCCACGCAACACAAGAAATGAAACTTGTTTCGTCTGCTTTTTTGTCATCCACAGCAAGAGTGAAATTTGCAACAACGGCAGGGTCTTTGCCTCTGGTTTTGATTTCTCTAAGTTCAATATCTTTAGTGGTTCTTCCTACAAGTATAACTTTATTCATAAGTTTTGTTCTCCTTTAATGTGACTTTTAATTGATTTTTCAAGATGTTTCGCAATAGACGCTGCGATAAAATACCTGCCGACATCCCCATCAGCATTATGAAACGCTAACACCCACAATACCTCACGATAAATAAGCTTGTAAAGTTCGGACTGTGGCTTGAAGTTAAAAAAGCTCATTTCGTACCTCCATCATATGGGGCTACAACTATATGCGCGCTATTGTAACGGTCTGCGAACATTAGCACTCTTGACAACGGATGAAAAGCCCGAAAAAATTTCGTTAATAGCCTGTGGACTATATTCGATTTTAGGCTTACGCTCTTTATAGGACTTTTCCATTGAGATAACAACTTTTTTAGTGTTATCTTTATCTATGGTTATAAGGGCTTGAGAAAGTGTCATATATTCATCTCCTCAATATCTACTAAATCCCCAGGTTCAAAATATGCTACGCTTTCTATTGCGCGCCTTATATCTTTGATAGCGCCAAAGCAATGCACCATAAAAACTTGATTACCCTTTTCACGATACACCTCTGCAAGGCGCAAAAAGAGTATTTCGCCATCGTCAAGCGCATATCTTAAGCTGTCAAATTTCTCAATTATTTGTTCCTTGTTCACCGCAACTCACTCTCCAAACTCCACAAAATCTTCTGATTCAAAACGTGTTAAATCCTCTATGGAATGCGTTATATCGGTTAGCGCCGCATAACAACGCCTCATAAGCCCGTAATTACCTTGACCCCTATAAATAATCGCGAGATGCGAAAAAATATATTCACTATCATCCAAAGCACACTTAATGCTATCAATAGATTTCAAAAGTTCATCGTGAGTCATTTCAACACCCCCTCTGCCAACATAACGGCTAAAATGCGAAACGCAAGATAAACGGCTGCAATGATAATTAGCAAAATTGCCCCCTCGGCAAACGAGCCTTGTTCAATTTTCATCACCAGTCACCTCCGCAAGACGTGTTTTAAGCGCCCAATATGGATTCAGGTATTTGGAATTTTTGCGGGAAATGGGAATCGACTGCGCACAAGCGCTAAAAATCAAAGAAAGCTGCGAACCTATCGGAACAGATTCCGCAAGGGCTTCAAAGGCTTTACGCATACCCCTCCGCTCATCCGGCGAATACATAGGATTATAGCATTCCTTTATAAGAGCTAAAACGGCGCTCGAAATTTGTTCCTTATTTATAAGCATATCATACATAATTTGCATATCCTTCCATAAATGAGTGGCGGATTACGCGCTCCGGCGGGCGCAGTTTTTATTACTCTACCGGATGCGCAACGCTCAGAAAATCCTCTACAGTGCAAGCGTAAAGGGTATCAATACTCTGAATTTCATCGATACGGAACAAGTCGGATTTCAGGCGCTTTTTGACAATTTTCTTTGCGGCTTCTTCATCAACAGCGTAATCAACAACGATTTCATCATTGTCAATTTCGTGAATTTCACCGTTGTCAAAGGCAAAGCGGGTGTAGCAGATAGTACTTTCGGTAAAGTGCGGGTGATGTTTTTTGGATTTCATTGTAAAACCCCCCTTCAAAAAATAATATTTAGGAATGGTTTCCTATGACGCCCAAAGGGCGTTTCGGCTGAGAACCGTTCAGCACTCATCAGATAGGGTTAATAGGCTTCATCAATATTTTCAAAACGGCAGCCAAAGAACCAGTGAACCGTTCTTTTGGAAATTTGAACCTTTTTGAAACAATTAAGGGCTGCAGCGTCAAAGTCAAGCCCTATACGCTCACAATAACGGCGCAATTCTTTTTCGGTGTAAAGCTCATTTGCAACAAAAGCAGGGTCTAGCCATTTTCTTGATTTCGGGCATATAATGCGGCGAGTATCGGTTGATTTGTAGTAAAGCATTATTTTACCTCCCTTTTAAGCAAGGAAACTACAACCGCCCGAAGCGCTTCCTTCTCTTCTTCAAAAGACAACCCGGAAAACCTAACGTGCTGTGCTTCGTTTTCAACCTCTGCAATTTCATCGCGCGAAATCGCTACATTGCCAAAAGGGGCATAGCCGGTTACTATGGCAAGCCCTGCTATATCATAAATATCGGCATTCCAGCCATATTTCCCAGCGGTGTATGCTATGGGGCGCTCATACACAAGAGCATTTTGCAAAGCACAGTAAGGCACTTTAATAACCTTTTCATAATTTCTTTTTTTCGTAGTTTTGAACTTCATAAAATATTCATCTCCATTAAGAATTTTTCGCGGGCTTGTGACCGCCTTAACGGCTGCATTAACGATTACCAATTACAGGTAATCATTCATATGGAAGAAGATGCCAAACTCTTTGCATTGGATATTTGTTAAATTTTGCATATTGTCTACATACCACTCATATATCC
>ERZ808275.431-NODE-431-length-17436-cov-4.378689_pt1 | contig 17436 bp, 10 predicted proteins | sample MGYA00520894_ERZ808275 | MGnify/ENA primary metagenome ERZ808275 (study PRJEB31516, sample SAMN03275598) | gut metagenome | biome: mammalia-associated habitat; material: feces | host: Papio cynocephalus | place: Kenya | collected 2012-08-03 ...
ATGGCAGTATTAAAGAATGTAGAAAACAAGATAAAGCTCGTAATGATAGTGAGCTGTCTCTTTCTTGTTGGCTGTATCGTCATCAGCCTTGGCAGCATCGTCATAGCGAAGACTATGGTTGATGAAGCCCACAAGAAGATTTATGTGCTTGACGGCAACGTCCCGATCCTGGTAAAGCAAACGGAAATGTCTGAAACCTTTGATGTGGAAGCGAAGAGCGACATTGAAATGTTCCATCATCTGTTCTTTACCCTTGCGCCAGACGACAAGTATATACAATATACAATGAAGAAGGCGATGTATCTCATCGACGAGACAGGCTTGGCTCAGTACAATGCCTTGAAGGAAAAGGGATTCTATAACAATGTTATCGGAACCAGTACAATATGCAGCATCTTTTGTGACAGCATTAAGCTCAACACCGATTCGCTCACGTTCACTTACTATGGCAGACAGCGCATTGAGCGCAGAACGAGCATCTTGATGCGCCAGATTGTCACGGCAGGTAATTTGAGGCATGTGCCGAGAACGGAGAACAATCCTCATGGTATCTTGATTACCAACTGGAGAACATTGGTGAACAAAGACCTTGAAGAGCAGAAGAAATCAGAATACTAACCCTTTATAGTCATACTATATGAGTTTAAAGAAGATAATCGTCGGGGAGCCAATGCCCGACAAGAACGACCCTAAGTATAAGGAGCGTTATGAAAGAGAGGTAGAGGCAGGACGCAAGTTTGCCGAGAAGATAAAGTTGCCATGGTTGTTCGGAAAGATTCAGCTTTGGGCGAACGACAACAGAAAGGCATTCTTGGTTATCGTGTTCGGCATAGTCATAGGCTGCTTCGCCTTGAACATATTCAATATGGTAAGAGCCTACAACCGTAGCAACCGCTCACATTGCGGCACTGCTGTAGAGAGAGTTGACTCAGCCTTGCAGTATAACCGTCATCACTTAAATAACAGATAAAAATGAAAAAGTTAAATTTCAAGCAACCGAAGTATATGCTTCCGGCTATCTTGTACTTGCCGATTCTCTTTGTGGGCTATATGCTTATCAAGACATTCCACACGGAGACGGCAGACACTACCGACCCTCGCTTGAAGACAACAGACTATCTGTCAAGCGAGTTGCCTGAGGCGAACACCGACAGTGTTCTTGGTGACAAGATGGACAACACGGAAGACATGTATGGCAAGATCTCCGATTTGTCTGGAGTCGAGAACGTGGAGAACGACAATGATTCCGTTAACAAGAAGCAGGATTACGAGTCTCGCTACAGTGACCGAGAAGCAAATCAAGTGGCACAACAGCAAGCTGAGCAGGAAGAGAAGCGCAAGCTTCAAGCCATGCAGAACAGAGTGCGCCAAGAGCGCAAGAATCGTTCTTCGTCAAGCAGCGACTTTGTGGCTCCTGTGAGCGATTCCGAGATTGCGAGAGTTCAGAGGATGCGCCGTCAGCGCAACTGGGAAGACATGGACAGAGACTTGTCTGGCAGCGGTAGCGGCAATTATATGGCAAATAACGGTAGCAACACTGGTGGCAGTTCTTCTTCAAGCATCAGCTATGACGAGGAAGGCAATCCTATTTACAGCAATCCTGACGGCGGTTCATATAACGGTGGCGGTCAGCAAGGACAAGGCAATGGTCGCAACGGTCATGCCGAAGGTGAAGAAGCTCCTGAGAAAGTTGTGAAGAAGACCAAGCAGACCTCCGACTACTTCAATACCATCGGTGGCAGCAGTGAGCAGTCAAAACTGATTACAGCCATTATCGACGAGAATGTGAAAGCCGTTGACGGCAGCCGTGTACGCCTTCGCCTCCTTGATGATGTCGAGATAGGCAATGTCACGGTAAAGAAGGGTACTTACCTCTATGCCACAATGAGCGGCTTCGGAAAGCAGCGAGTGAACGGCAAAGTTGAAAGTGTCTTTTATAACGAAGACATCATCAAGGTAAGCCTCTCCATCTTCGATACTGACGGACTTGAAGGCTTGTATGTGCCAATCAGCCAGTTCAAGGAGACAGCGCAGGATGTGGTAAGCTCTGCCATGCAGGGAAGCAATATCATCGACAACTCTTCCACCACTGGTAGCGGTGGCATCAAGAACTGGGCAAACACTGCCGTTCAGAATGCTTCGCAGAGAGTGATGAGTGCCTTGGGTACAGCAGCCAAGAAGAACCGTGTCCGCTTGAAGTACGGTACAAAGGTATATCTTGTTGACGAGAGTCAGAAACAAGGCAAGAGTGAAAGAAACAACAGATAACAAAAAAGACAATTAAGATGAATACAATAAAGCAAAGAATGTGCGCACTGCTTATCTTGTGCGTTTGTGTGGTGTTGGGAGCCAACGCCCAGAAGTCATATTATAACATGGAGCAGCTTACGGTAAACGAGAATGTATCTACCATCATCACTGCATCAGAGCCAATCAAGCTTGTTGACATTTCCACGGATAGCGTCGTTGGTGATAAGCCGCTCGACAATGTGATACGCATTAAACCGAAAACAGGCAATCACAACGACGGTGACGTGCTTGGTATCGTTACCATCATCACTGAAAGATACCGTGTGCAGTATGCGATGATTTATACAAGCAAGTTGCAAGAGGCTGTTACCGACAAAGAGGTTGAGCTTGTTGAGCGCAATGCCTTCCACAATCCAGAGGTGAGTATGTCAACCGTAGATATGGTTAGCTATGCCATGAAGGTATGGCAGAGTCCTGCCAAGTATAGAAGCACATTCACCTCACAGAACAAGATGAAGATGCGCCTTAACAACATCTATGTCGTGGGCGAATACTTCTTTATTGATTTCTCTGTAGAGAACAATACAAACCTTCCGTTTGACATTGATGAGCTGAGGGTGAAGCTACAGGACAAGAAGCAGCAGAAGTCAACCAATGTTCAGACCATCGAGCTGAAACCTGCCCTGGTACTTGACCGAAGCATCCGATTCAAGAAAGGCTACAGAAATATCATCGTGTTGAAGAAGATGACCTTCCCTAACGACAAGGTGCTCACCATTGAGCTTTCTGAGAAGCAGATTTCCGGACGCACCATTTCTATGAATCTTGACTACGAGGATGTCTTGGCGGCTGATGCCTTTGACACACTTTTGTTGAGAGAAGAGTAACAATCATATAAAGTAGATATACGATGAAAATTACAGATTATATCAAACATATCCCTACACGGATGATGGCAATACTTGCTGTTGCCTTCGTCTGTGTAGGCACAGCAAGTGCGCAAAGCCACGGCGATCATGTAATGTTGGGTGTTGGTGGTTCCTATCCAAGAGGTGTTGAAGCCACAGTAGCTTATGAGCACGAAACAGAGTATCATAGTGCTTGGGAATATTTTGCCACTGGTTACCTCAAATATGAGAAAGACCCAGACGCTGGACATATCACCAATCAGTCGTTTTGGCACAACTACAACACTTGGACGGTGGGCGCAGCCTACAAGCCATGTGTCACAAGAGGGAGAAACCATCATGGAAACTTCCGTATCGGTGTAAGCGTGGGAAGCGACTTGGACAAAGTGATAAGTGCAGGTCATTTGGGCTATGAGCACACCTACAATCTGTATAATGGTTGGGGAGTGTTTTTCCAAGTGAAAGAGGACTTTGTCATCAGAGGCAAGGACACATTCAGAACAGGAGCGTCCATAGGTGTAAAAATTCCATTGTAAACATCAGAGATTATGAAATCATATTTAAAAACATTATATCAACCATTGTTGGGGCTTATGTTGGTGCTGTTCTTGTCAACAACATTCAGTGCATGTGAAGACCATGAGCCGATAGACCCTACCGTGCATATTGGCTATGTCCTTTGCGATGACCATAGCTGCATGGACACGACCACATACTTCAACCAATCCACAAGAAAAGCCGTTGGCGTTGTGTTTGCCGAGCAGACAGAAGACCATCCTGCCCTTGTGGTAATGTTCAAAGAAGTGAATGAGATTTTCTGTGATTCAGTTGGCTTGGTCAACGGAACGAGTGGCGATGTTTCGACATTTGACGGATATTCCAATACTGTAGCCATGTACAACAGCTATGTAGAGGACACAGGCAAGGGGTCTCCCTTGGCTATGAAGATGATGGACTTCCATGAGAACGGACAAAGTGACTTCGTTCCAAGCGTAGCGGAAATGCGCTTACTTGTGGCGGCGGCAAGGAAGATAAATCCTGTAATAGAGCGTTTCGGTGGAACGCCGATAGCCTTGGATGGCGATTGCTGGTATTGGACATCAACGGAAGTTGAGGAGAACACTGGGCTACAGGCATGGCTCTGTTCCGCTGTGAACGGTGGAATACTGCCAACACCTAAGACAGAGTCGCACAAGGCACGTGCCGTTGTGGGAATACATTATCCAGAGTAGAATTATTAAAAGCTATAACTATGGGTGGTTGGAAATCATTTTTTACAGAACTTGCTCCTAAAATATATAAGGCAGGGAGTAAAGTCATTAGCAGTGTTGGTACTAAATCCGCTGAACAGGTCACAAAAGTCTCTAAAGCAGAATTGCAACATGCCAAGGATTTACGCAAAGCAGATGCAGCATTAAAGAGCATTGGAAATCCGAAAATTAAGGTTGACGGAAATCTTATCCCTCGATTTGATTATGCGAAAGGACGTTTTGGCGATTTGAAAACAGGGCGTGTATATACAAGAACACAATTTTCTCAGCTGCAATCCCATTTTACCAATTTATATAAAGGTGGTAGGACAAGCGGATATAAGGCTTGGGAAAATTCGTTGCCAAAGGCTTCTTTCAAACCTCAGTTCAACCCTGTCAATACAAATGTATTGAAGCAAGAGGCTAAATTCGGTGGTCAAGGTGCCAAGGTTGCAGCAAAGGAAACTCCTAAGCTTGGTGGTAGTGTTTCTGAGACTGTTGCCAAGCAAAGATGGTATCAGAACGCAGATAACTGGAAAACCGCAGGTCAACTTGGTGTTAAAGGCATGAATAAAGCCGGACGTGCTATTAGCGGAACGGCAGAATTTGGTTATAGGGCAGCAAGAGGAGCTATAAAAAATGCCAAAGATGTTGCCATTTTAGCTGGAACTGGATGGGCAGCTTATAATATATACGATGGTAATGGTGTTGTTAGACCTTTGTTGGGCGCAGTTGGAGGCGATGCTGCTCAAAAAGGTGGAATGTCAAATGTCATCGCACAAATTGCCGCAGGTGATGGTGCGCCACAGTTAAATGATAGATTGAATCGCATTGCTAATGGTGTGGTGAATGAAGCTGGCGATGTTTATTACCGACTCAAAGATGGTACTGTTGCAGTAGTTCATGAAGCAAGAAATCTTTATCAAGGTGGTAAAAAAATGGTTGCAGGGGCATTTAATGACAATGGTATGGTAAATGATGGAAATGGCTATTATTCAGACCCAACAGCCCAGCAATATCCAGCCATGAATCAAATGATGGGACAGCAAGACAATGGCATGGTTAACGGTGTTATGGGAGGAATGAACAATGCTTTAAATACCATATCTGGCGGTAATGTCAGCAAGATGAACTTGGCAGGTCTTCTTCTGTCCGCTTACATGATGTTTGGACGTTTCGGTTGGCTTGGCAAGGCAGCGAGTCTTATGTTGGGTGGAATGACATTGAAGAACATCAATAATCACCAGTCAATCCCTATGCAACAAGGTACTGTTCAACAGAGAAATGGCGTTGGAGTCAATCAAACATCAACTTCCATTCAGAGCGTGAAGCCTATTGAGATGCCTGTAGTTGATGATGAAAATGTGATTGTCCGTTCACGTGGAATATAATGATGAGAAAGATAGCTGCATTGATATTTGCATTGGGAACCATTTGCGTTATTTCTGTTTGTGCAGAGACACTAACAGAGCCAACTAATGCGATGTATATATTTCAATCAATTGTTATTTGTATGGGAATGGAGTGCTGTTCGCTCCTTCCCATCATCATAGAAAAAGAATTATAATATGAAAAAGAATTATAAAGATATGCTTCTTGAATCAGAAAGTGGCTATATGATGCCATGTGCTCTTCGAGAAGATGAGGAGTTGCCAATTACTCTTGGCTATGGTACGCAAAAGAATCCAAAGACAGGAGAAGATTTCATACACCAAGGAGTTGACTTGCTTGCAAAAGACAAAACTCTGTATGCTGTTGCTTCTGGCTATATTATAGGTATGGGGCAAAATGCCACACTTGAAAATTATATAGTAGCAAAATATGGAAAGTACGAAGTTACGTATGGGCATGTGGCTAAAGCCTTCAAAAATTATGGCATGGAAGTAAAAGCAGGTGATGAGATTGCCCAAAGTGGTGATTTCCTTCATTTAGGAGTACGTTTTGATGGTGAAGACATAGACCCAAACGAGTTTCTGGCTATGCTATGGGCAAACATCCAACAACTTGCGGCTATGGGTATCAAGGCTATGCCTACTAATGAGAAGTTGGGAAATAAAAGTATAAAGACAAACTTTGATGATGTCAAGGATGAGATACTTATGATGATGTTCCAGTGGTTGCCAAGCTATATGAACGATATAAGAACCTCTGCCTATACTCCACCTTCTCGCTTCTCAACTGTATTGAGAAACATGTTTACACAGGCTGCGAATAAAAACTACTTCTTTGAGAAGATTCCAGACGTAAGCAATCCTCTTGGACTTTCAAGCAGGAGTGCGCCATTGGCAGAGAAAATGCAGAATCTTCTTATTGAAGATTTCCTTGGATATATGGCTTCTCAACATTCTATTTATCCATCGAGTTGGGACGAGCAGCAAAAAAAAAACTTTCTAATCAAGCTGCCGAAGACGGACTGATAGCGGATCCTCTTGCCGATATGGCTATCAATGTTGGCAGTTATGATGTTGAACGTGAAGCATCTGTATATTTTGATACGTCTGGTTTGCGTTGTTGGACTAAAGCATGGTTCAATGGAAGAGACAAAGGTGAGAAGTCTATTGAAATAACACGCCAACAAGCAATCCAGTTTATCAACAACAACATTTCATTGGATGACTGGCTTTCTCGTTTTTATCCAAAGCAGATGACAGCTTATCACAAGGCTATAGAGCAAGCACGCCAACAGATTTTGGGATTTTAAGATTATGGAATATGGCTAAAGGAAATAAATATCAGGCTTTTTCACAGGTGGATTATTGTATTCGTCAATATTTCAGCAAGTACATGGCATCCACCATAGTACAGGAGAAGCGTAAGCTCAAAGATGGTCAGACTATGGATGACATGATGGCTCAATGCAAGAAACGCTGGAATAAGGATGGGAAGTTAAGCCACGACACGCAGATTTTTGTAAATGCTTTTTACAGGAATCTTGTTGCTCAAAATGGCAGAAAGCAATCCAAGGAATTGCTGGCGTATGCAAGGGCATATGTCAACAGTAGGTATGAATCGCTTACAGTTGAACAACTTGCGAGAGAAAAAGTACCAAAAAATTCCGCAGAATACATTGCAAAGAAAGCATTTTCTGAAAGTCTTATCGGTTTTGGAGTTGATATAGCTTCAAAAAAAGATGTAATCGGTGATAAGGTTAAGGAAAAAGCAGAGGAGCTTTACAATCCTTCTGCATGGGAAGTTGGAGCAGGATATGTAGGCAGTGCAACTATTGACACTGCTTTGACTGGTGGAGTCGGCGGTGTTTATACTGCTGCCACAAAAGGTGTGGCTGTTGCAGGTGCTAAAATTGCAGCCAAAGCCACGGCAAAAAACGTGACCAAAGCTGTCGCAACAGACTTGGCTTTTCGAGGTGCCATATATGGGGCAGGTAAGGGACTTGATGCCATCATAGATGAAGGAAATTACGGCGAACTTGTCTTTGGTGATAAGGATGCTATAAAGAAAATTCAAGATGGTGGTCTCAAATACCGAAAGGGAGGCTCAGAATACATTAATACTATTAATGGAAATCTTAACAAAAAAATTAAGACCCCATCTTTGAATACCTCGTCAATTATTAAAAAAGAAAGTAATGCACTATTAGTGGCACACAAAGGTGACTCCGCAAAATTGTTGAATAGTATAAAAGGACAATTTGACAAGCAATGTGTTCACTATAATGCAAACAGCAAAGTCCCTGCTTGGATGCTTAACAATAGTGCCAAGCAGAACAGAGCCTTAGCTTCATCTTTCTATGCCTGTGCAATGGAAATGTCCAGAAATCAACAGCATGGAAGGAGGTTTGGCGGTAAAAAAATGACTGTCAATGAGGTTGCACAACGTGCTTACGACTATGCAAGGGCAGCCGTCGCAGTGGATAAGCATCAAGCACAGCTTAACAAGCATGTAGGCTTTTCGGCAGAATCGCAAAAAGCCTTGGATGATTGGGACAAGAATATGGCTAAGATTAATGCTGCTAATGCAAGTACAGCTACTGCAAAACATAACAAGACTTCTTCGGCTCAGCGAGCATCAACAACAGCATCAAGTCCTGCCACACCACCATCCTATATGCAAGGCAATAATCCGTACACCCAACAAACACAACAGCAGCAAGGCACCGGGCAGCAACAATCCACAAATGCAACCTCCTTGGAAACGGCAGGATGGGGAAACGCCTTGGAGCAGATGGGACTGAATGGGTTCAGTGATGTATCAAAGAACATGGGGTATGTGTTGGCGATGCTACCCGATATGTTGATAGGTATGTTCACAGGCAAGAATCCAGACATGAAACTTGATAACAACTGGATGCCATTGGCTGCCATCATTACAGGATTGTTTGTCAAGAATCCGCTTCTGAAGCTGCTTCTCATGGGGTTCGGCGGTGCCAATCTGTTGAATAATGCAGGTCATGCAGCCCTTAATCAAGGGTATGCCAAGGTGAACAAGGCTCTGTCATTCAAGACCTATTCAGACGAGCCTTTGAACAAGCGCATAGCAAATCCAGTAATGAAAGGTAGTTCCATGGTTGCGACCATCGACGGTAAGCCAATGGTCATAAACATATCAGACAACGCTGTGGATGCCTATGAGCGTGGTAATGTTCCTTTGAACACATTGGCAAACGCTGTTTTGCGCAAGTATGATGAGAACAACGCACTCGCTTCTCGCAACTATGAATTGCAACATCAAGAAGAAGCAGTTGAACAACAGCGAGGATTGAAATAACACCCCTATTTTTTAAACATACATATATTAACTTTTTAGTAGAGCTGCCTGACGTATTTAGATGCGTCGGGTGGCTTTTACTGTTTATATGAGCTGATTTTTGCAAATTGACAACAAAAATTGGACTTCTTTTTTTAACATTTAAAGTAGCGTTTCCGTGTTGTTTAAGTACTATATTAATTTATTAATGTTAATATAAGTAGTTTATTAATTTATGAGCCATTTTTCGCATAAAAAGTATTTATTTTGTCCTCTGAAAAGGGCTTTATTTTGTCCTTGCAGATAAGAATTTTATGAAATAAAAGATATATCAATATGGCAAATATTAAGAAAAAATCCAATGAGCCGTCTAAAATCGACGATGCGCTCAAACGTTTCTCCGATATGCTGATTAAGCGTATGGAAGAAATACAAAAAGACTGGCACCAAGGGTGGATTGGCGGCGCAACGGTGTTCGGTCTTCCACAAAATATTAGTGGCAGAACATATGAAGGTAGTAATGCCTTCTTGCTGTTCTTGCATACAGCTAAGAAAAAATATAAAGCCCCTGTCTATATGACTGGTGGTCAAATACACAATGCTGGTGCGCATATTCTCAAAGGTGAAAAAGCTGTTCCTGTTTTCAAGTGGGGATTTTCTATTAAAGATAAAGATGGTAATAAGGTAACAGATGAAGAGTACCAGAATATGACTGACGATGAAAAACAGGAATGCAAACGCCGTCCTTATCTAAAAGTATATCCAGAGTTTAATATTGACCAAACAAACCTTTCTGAGGTCAACAAGGAAAAATACGACTCTGTACTTTCTCGATTTAAAAAAGTTGAGGTTCCAACAATAACAGACGGAATGTATGTGAACAAAGCTATTGACCGTATGATGGAGAAACAGGAATGGGTCTGCAAAATCCAATATGACAAGGAAGAAAAGGGAGCGTACTATAATCCTGCAAAAGATATAGTTGTCCTTCCTACTAAAGCTCAGTTCCGTATTCATCCAGATGACCCAAATGAATGTTTCAAGGATGGACAGGAGTATTACGGTACTGCCTTGCACGAAATGGCGCATTCTACAGGACATCCTTCTCGTCTTGACCGCTTGAAACCATCTATTTTTGGTTCACCAGAATATGCAAAGGAAGAACTTGTTGCGGAACTCACATCCGCAATGGTTGGCAATACACTTGGCTTTGACCGCAGAATTTCTGACAATAATATAGCATACTTGCAGAATTGGACTTCTGCACTCCGTAAAGAGCCAAAGTTTATAGTATCAGTTATGTCGGATGTCAACAAGGCATCAAGAATACTTATCGAGAACATTGATAAGCAACGCATAGCTTTGGGTGAGAAACCACTCATTCAAGGTAGTCTTAACGGTGTTGAAGAAAAAGCCAAGAATGAGCAGCAGCTTGGCGAAATCAAAGCTGACATAGAGCAAAAGGAAGATTCAAAAGAAGCCGTAGCAAAAAAATGGGCTTCGCTTGATGAGAAACCAACAGTAGAAATGGTTTCAGGCGAAGTTCTTCCTGTTACCTATAATAAAGAAAAAGACACTCTTGATGTTACCATCATCAAAGAAGATGGTACGGAAGAGGTTCATAGTACCAACTTTGACCATGACCGAAGCATTGAAGAGAATATCGTTCATGTATGGGAAGATTTGTCCAACATGAAGCAGTATCAAGCCAAGGAAAATGTGCAAGCCATCAATACAGAAGATGTGGCAAGAGAATTTGACGCTATCGAGAACAAGCAAAAATTTTATATAGATGATTATTATGGAGATATGCCTATCCGTTATGATTCTGCACAAGACATAATGATATTGTCGTTAGACAACAAATTAGATATTCAGGTTGAGATATATGACCATGATTTAAGTGCCGAGGAGAACTTAAATAAGTTCAAGTCATATTTGAACGATATAAATGTTACTGAATTAGTTGCCAACGACTTGGGGGAAGATTTGAGCAAGATGCCTGGTATTAGCAAGAACACGGACAATCCAGTACCTTTCGGAGTTGAAAATGATAATGAGATATTAAATTCAAAAGTGTATTTCTCCACATTGATGACCACTCTCAATGACGGTGAGCATGAAGGGCATACAGCATTGGACATCAAGAACATGTCAGAGCTGAGAGATTACTTCAAGGAGAATAAAAACGTGAGTGTATGGGTGGCACAAGCATCCGACAAGGAACTTATTGAGGCAGGTGCCGATATGTTGCCAAATCTACGTTATAGCCACAAGGAAGGCAGAACGCTTTATGATATGGAGGCTGCCTATTCCAACATCAACGCCAAGTATGAGGATGTGACGGATGACAGAACCAGACAGATAGCCCACCGTATCGACCAAGCCAAGAGCATTATCTCTGCTTATCACAACAGTATCGAGGAAGCCAAAGGCGAGGATTACCTTTTCAAGGAAGACTCAGCCCATAAGATGATTCCAAGAAAAGAATATGCCAAAGGCGTTTCACAAACACAAACAGTAGAACCAACACAAGAAAATATGGACAAAAAAGAAATGTATTATTTTTCACATACTTATCTGCAATCAACAGATAGTCGTGAGGAACTTGACAACCTTGTGGAGAAGAAAGACTACGACAGTATTCTGTATCTCACCAAGGAATATGACCAAGGCGATGCCTTGGAGCAGAGTAACACCTACAAGAACGCCAAGAAGTTCTCTGGTGATGACATTCTCGCAGAGGATGACAACTACGCCGTTGTTTACAACAGTAGCGTGGGTGGAACTTACGACCTTATGCGAAAGGTCACAAAAGAAGACATCATCGACAACATCGAGAGATACGGACTTGACAGCGATGCTACAGAGGATGTAAAGAAGGTGGCATACGAGAATGTTGCCAAGAAGTTCTCTGAAATCAAGAGTAAGATACCTGCCTTCACCATGCCTAATGAGGATGTGGTGTATTTCCAGTATAATCAAGAAAAGAACCAGATTGAGGTAGGTTCTGTAACAAACATTGGTCTCAGCGTGCAGCATCGTTTCGATTATGATGTTGACCGCACTCTTGATGACAACTTGGATAACGTGTATGAGCAGCTTTCTGAATTGCCAGAGTATCAGATAGTGGATGACGAGGAAGAAGATTTGGAGCAGGAATCAGAGCAGGGTCTTGAAAACAACAATGTTATTGACAAGGAGGAAAAAGCAATTAACGAAGCAGAGCCTTATGTCGAAGACCAAAAGGTTAATTCTGTAATTGAGCAGATTGCCAACTTGACTTCTGGGGATGCTCTTAGCTATGATGCTGGCGAATTGGGGCAATTCAGCATACAATATAATTCCTTAGAGCATACGCTTGTTGGCGGTAATCGTGGCATGTTTGAGGGCGTAAAACTTGATTATGACTATGATAAGAGTTATTTGGAGAATGTTGATGCGTTGAAAACCAAGATGAACTCCATGGACTTGAAGGAATATTTCAAGGAGGAGAATTTCCGTAATCAGGTTGCTGACGAGCTGGAAAAGATGGATAATACAAGTAAAACCTATGATACAGGCACTTATCCTTCTTTCATTGACTATGATAAAGATGCAGACAAAATGAATTTACATTTTGTCACTCCAGAAGGAGAAATGGATAATTCCATGCCTGTCATCATGTCAATGGATTACAAACATTCATTGGGAGTGCAAGAGAACATCAACAAGTTTGAGGAGTATCTTGATATGCAAGATGTAGATAGTAAGATTGAGAAAATTATGTCAGACGATTTTGCACAAGGTTTGAAAGAAGACCCATCTATGCAGGAATTTATTGACGGCAAGAAAAATGCGGAACAGACAAATGCCGTTCCGCATGAGGACAGCAATGTCCAAACAGATGTGGTAGGTCTCGCTAAGGATTTCCATGAGGAAGGCAAGCCTATGGCGCAAGCCGAGAAAGAGGCTAAGGCAGTTGTAGATGACCAACAGCATGAAGCCTTCCATGAGGAAGAAGCCAAGAAGCAAGAGCAAGATAAAGTCGCTCAGGCAAAAGAAGCAGAAGCCAAGGCTGCCAAAGAGAAGGCAGAAAAAGAAAAGCAACAGCAAGAAGCCAAGAAGCAGGAGGGCAAGCCTTCCAAGGAAGTAGCCCATGCAGCCATACTGCTTGGAGCTTTGGCTGTTGCAAAGGAGAACAATGGTGTTTGGATGAACAAGGAAGCCAAGGGAAATGCCGAGTTTATGTTTTCACATACTCCTGTTACTGCCTACAATAACATAATGATGAACTTGGAGTCTGACCAAAAGGGCTATCGTACCAATGTGTTCACCCTCTTCAATCAAGCACAGAAGAATGGCGTTGCTGTAAAGCAAGGGGAGAAATCCACACCGTTCAACTGGACACAATGGGACTATCAAAACCTTACTGATAAGGATGACATTATCAGCAATAAGGAGTATGAGAATTTGTCTGACGAAGATAAGAAGATGTATGGCAAGCACGCCTCACGTCTTACACAATATATATATAATATCGACCAGACCACATATCCTGCCATCGGTGGTGATAGATTCATCGAGCTTTTGAAGGCAAAGGGTGCTCAACAAGAAGACATGAAGTCAACTGCCTCTTCAAGTCTTATGACACAATATAAGGAATTGAAGGCAAAGCATCCTGATGCGGTTTTGTTGTTCAGAGTAAATGACAATTATGAAGCATTTAAGGATGATGCCAAGAAAGTTTCAGCAGCCACAAAGCTGCCATTGGAGAAGAAAGAGGTTGATGGTAAGAAGATTGACCATGTTTCTTTCCCTCACACTATGTTAGATACAGCCCTGCCAAAGGTTATTCGTGCAGGTCATCGTGTCGCTATATGTGACCAATTGGAGAATCCTAAGCTTGTGAAAAGTGTTCAAGACGGAAATGAAGTGGTCAACAGAGCCATTGCTGTTGCAAAAGCTGTTGCCAAACAGGAAGGTATGAAATATGACCGTGTGATGGTACTTCAACCAGCTAAGTATGACAAGACAAAAGATGAGATTGTCGTTAGCGGCAAGAGTTACAAGAGCGTCGGCAGTGAACGTCTCGCCGCTTTGGAGAAAGCCAACGACATCTACAGGGCTGTAGTTGCTGCCACTGGCACAGAGAACCGTCTTGACCGTTCTGGAAGAAACAACTTCCTTCCTGAGGATGATGCGAAGCATGAGAAACTTGTGCAAGAACTTGCCGCAGGTGTACTGATGGCTCGTCAAGGTCTTCCTGCAACACTATCCAAGGAAAGCCAGAAGCTCATTCCTTACTGGGAACGTGAGATTAAGGAAAATCCAAAGTTGGTAGGTGTCATCGAGAGAGACGTGAACAATGCTGTTGAGACAATCGACAACCTTGCAGCAAAGCGAAAAGTAAACTATGAGGCTATCCGTGGTCAGCTTCCTCCGAAGATGATCACGAATAAGGCTGAGAACTTTTCTTTGGCTACAGACTTGGCGAAACTTCCAAGTATAGATACAAAGGAAGTTGTGGTTGTAAGAGATAAGGCGGCAAAAAAGGTTGATGTCATTCTTCCGGCAGGAGCTTCATTGGAAGTAAACAATGAGGTACCAGGCATGAGAAAGGATAGAATTTCCATTGCATTGAAGAAAGAAGGCTTCGAGGAAGTAAAGTTCTTTAATGCAGGTGGTTCTTTGGGACTGAACAAGCCAAACACTTACTTTGAAGGCAAAGATGTAACAGTTAACCAATTGAAGCAATATCAGCTCATGAACCGCAAGACCATAGATGTCGCTCAGGAGGCAAAGCAAGGCAGCAAGGTTGAGATACAGAAGTTCTACGCCATCAAGGATGACCATGGAAGATGGGCTTTCTATATTAAGCCTAAGAATGAACCACAGTTTTCTGTATATCCAACCAAGGAGCACTTGAATACTTATTTCAGAGTGCGCAATACTCCAGAACAGGAGTCAACACATGCTGTTTTGGCTCAGAAATGGTATGAGGTGGCAAAGTTGCATCCAGACATTAAGGTTGACCTTATCACCCCTCATCCATCTAAGGATATAGACATGAGCAGAATTTCAAGAGCCAACATTACAGAATCGTCACAAGACAGCAATGTAAAGTTGATTTTTGCTACGATTGACGGAGTGAATTATAGAAAGGAGCTTACAAATAAGCAATTCTATAAGTTGTTCGATGCCAATGACATGGCTGAATACAAGAAGGCTTTAGCAGCCGTCGTATTTGAGCCAATCTTGAAGAAGGGTGTAGAGCAGCAGCAATCCGAGGCAGTGAAAGAAACCGAGAAGATTGAAGTGAAAGATACGCCTGCGCCTGAAAAGAAGCAAGATGAACAGCAAGAGCAATCTTCATATAAAGGTATGCGCATGTAATATGTTTAATAACAAGGAGTGTGTCATCAGATACACTCCTTTAACCAACAATAAATATGTCAGCAGAAAAAGAAGCGTTTTATCAGAAATATGCACAGGCAGCCATAGAACAGCAAATCAAGTATGGCATTCCTGCTTCTATAACACTTTCCCAAATGGCTATCGAGAGTGGTATGGGAACCAATACCCTCAGTACACAGTATAACAATTATTTCAGTGTAAAGAAAGGTAGTTCTTGGAATGGTCCTGTCACATACCACTTGGATGACCATTCATATAAAGAACCTTTCAGAGTATATGGTAGCGTTGCGGAATGTATGGAAGACCATTCTAAAGTGCTGATGTACCCTGTATATCAGAAGAATGTCAAGAATTTGTCTTCTACAGATTATGTAAATTGGGCTTATGGTATAGGTAATGTGTACGCAAGCGAAAAGACCTATGCTAATATGCTGATTGAGGATATTAAGACGTATGGTCTATCAAAGTATGACCAAATGGCATTACAACAAGCTCAACAGCGTGGAGTGCAGATAGGCTATGCCAAGAGCAATCCTTCACAATCTGTGCAGCCTGTTCAATCACAAGATGGAAAGATTCAACTAACACAATTGCAAGGCAACTGGGCTTTGCCAATTGATTTGTCAGCCGTTCGGCTTAGTAGCGAGTTCGGCGTTCCAAGACCAGGACATACTCATGGGGGATTAGACCTTTCTACAAAGGGACAAAATCTTCCTGTATATGCAACAGAAGACAATGGTAAAGTCGTAGCGGTAAAGCCCAACAATGGAGCGGCAGGTAACATGGTAACTGTTGAGTACAATAGACAAGATGGCACCAAAATACAAACTACCTATATGCACCTTAGCCAAATTGATGTAAAAAAGGATGATGTTGTTAAGGCAGGACAAGCAATAGGTGTTTCTGGCAATACAGGGCGCAGCTCTGGGGCACATCTTCATTTTGAGACGAAAGTACAGAATCAGAACGGCGAGTGGGTGAAGTTCGATCCAACACTTTATCTTGCAGAAATGGAAGTAAGGGGAAATATGCCCATTGCTCTTGACAAGAATGGCAAGGACTATTTGGCGGAAGCTCGCTCCAACATGGCTGTTGGTGGTAGCCAGAACGGAAACCAACTTCAACAAGACCCGAATATGGCTTTGTTGGCAAACATAACCAATTCCAATGACCCTACAAAGTGGCTTGCTTATCTCATGCAAAAGAATGGTGAGCAATTGAATGGGCAGGATATGTTCTCCGAAATGATTTCCAGTTTGTTTAAGGGAGCACTTGCCCTTGTTGTGAAGATTTCAGCAGAGGAAGCAGCCGAAGCCCAGTCTCAAAACGCTTCACAAACAGAAGACAACAAACAAAGCCAAGAAGACAGCAACCTCGTGAAACGAGAGCGAGAGACCGTAGATGTAAAAGCATTGCAGACCAAGGCAAGTGTTGCTTTCGATGCGGAATACCCAGAGCAACAGCAACAACAGCAAAGCCAACGTTTGGCATGATAATAATTTAAAATTAAAAAGATATGATTAAATGTAACGTAACAGCTTGCGGAAATATTGTAAGTTCCGCAGTAGCGAAGACTGCACAAGATGGCAGCAAGTTTATTTCTTATGCCATTGTAGCCGCTCTTCAAGGCAGTGACCAAAGCGTGGCGGAAGTTCATATAGAAGTGACGGCACCTTATAATGCCGACACAATCCAGAACTATTCCACTGGTAGAAAAGTAACTATCAATGGCATCATGCACGTGAGAAAGTACCAAGGCGTAGAATACCGCAATTTACGTACAGATAAAGAGGCTGAGTTTAACGAGTCCACTGTGCCTGACCGCTTGGAAGGCAGTATGGAGTTCAAGGGAAAGATTGGGAAGAAAGGTATCGAGCAGAAGACGAGCAAGAAAGGCAGAGCCTTTCAAGTGTTCTCAGCCTTTTCTT
>ERZ808275.432-NODE-432-length-17386-cov-3.146039_pt1 | contig 17386 bp, 4 predicted proteins | sample MGYA00520894_ERZ808275 | MGnify/ENA primary metagenome ERZ808275 (study PRJEB31516, sample SAMN03275598) | gut metagenome | biome: mammalia-associated habitat; material: feces | host: Papio cynocephalus | place: Kenya | collected 2012-08-03 ...
CGTAAGACGTGGCGACAACACGTTTGAGGAAAAAGCGCGTTATGCAAAATCCGCAGGCGCGATTGCGTGTATCATTTACAACAACATCGACGGCGATATCTCTATGTCGATGGGCAAGAGCGACCATATTCCTACGATATCCATATCCAAGGACAACGGCTACAAACTCGCGGCAAAGAAGAGCGGCACTCTCACGATTGCATACAGCAACCAAGCAGGTCCGTTTATGTCCGACTTCTCGAGCTGGGGCCCCACGCCGTCTCTCGAACTTAAACCCGAAATCACCGCACACGGCGGCAACATCAAGTCCGCAGTGCCCGGCAACAAATACGACGAATTGAGCGGTACGTCTATGGCAACGCCTAACCTCTGCGGTATCGTGGTGCTTATCAGACAATACCTCAAAGAAAGATATCCCGAGAAGAGTTGGAAAGAAATCTCCGTCCTCACCAACCAAATGTTGATGTCCACGGCAACGATTGCTCTCAACGAAGAAGGCAATCCTTATTCGCCGCGCAAGCAGGGCGCAGGTCTTGCCAGCCTCAAGAATCTCGTTGCGACGAGAGCGTATCTCACTGTTGACGCAAAAGACGAAGAGGGCAATACTTATACAAAAGACCGCACAAAGATTGAACTCTTTGACGATCCGCAAAGAACGGGCTTGTACGAGATGTCTTTCAACGTCGTCAACATCAGCGATGACGTGTTGACGTACGATTTGTCGCTCGTTGGTATGACGGAAAGCGTATCCTCCTCCGATGAAAAGCACGTTGCCGAAACTCCTCAAATTCTCGAAGGCGTAAAGAATTTCGAGATCGTAGAGGGCGGCACGCTTGACGGAAACAAACTCACGGTCAATGCAGGCGCAACGGCAAAAGTGAAAGTTACTTATACTCTCACGAGCCAAGAAAAGAAACTCATCGAAAAACTCTTCCCGTACGGTATGTACGTCGAAGGATTTATAAAACTCAAACAAACGGGCGACGAAACGGACGACGCGAAAAATATCGACCTCAACGTACCTTTCCTCGCATTCTACGGCGACTGGACGGAGGCCCCGATGTTTGACAAAACCTACTACGAAGTAGAGTCCGAGGCACACGACAAGTCAATCGACGACGAGGACAAACTCAAAGCCGATTATCTTGCGACTACGCCGTACGGCTCGTACTTCTACAACTACATTATTCCTCTCGGAACGTATTTGTACGACGTCGATACCAACAAGTACGACGAAATTCCCGCAAGCGAGGATCATATAGCGATCTCCAACATTCTCGGCACGATTGACGGTATCTCCGTTGTGTATGCAGGTCTTTTGAGAGGCGCAAAGAAGATGACGTTCACAATCAAGGACAAGGCCACGGGCGAAGTCATTTGGGAACACATCGACTACAATGCAACCAAATCTTATTCCTACGGCGGAAGTCCGTTGCCTTATTACGAGCAACTCAAGTTCAAGTCTTTGGCAAACGGTCTTGTGAACAATGCCGAATACACCTTTGAAATGAAAGGCGAACTCGACTACGGCGACGGCGGCGCGGCAAAGAACGTGCGCAACAGTTTCGGCTTTGACTTCACGGCAGACGACGAGGCTCCCGTCATCAAGAGCGTGACGTATGAGAAGAAGTACGACCGCACTCTCAAGAAGGATAGATACTATATCAATATGGTTGTCTATGACAATCAATACGTACAATCCATAACTCCGATTATCTTTACGTCTAGCAGCAGTTATACCTTCCTTACGGAAAATCCGATCCCCGTATATAGCGAAAAGGGTACGGACACAACCGTAAAATTCGAGATAACCGACTACCTCAAAGATATCGGCAACGACGCTTTGATTACGAGTGCGCTCGCATTCTCGATTGACGACTATGCACTCAACTCCAACATCTTCCTTTGCCAACTTCCGGGAACCAAAGGCGACTTCAAGTTCACCAAAGACGGCACGATGGACGGCGCAGACCTTATCATTTTGTCCGCATACGAGGACGAAGTGATCGATCTCACTCAATATCTTGCAACAGGCGACGACAGCGTTGACGAGAACAAGGATTACTTGAAATACTTGTCTTGGTCATCCTCCAACGAGAACGTTCTCGAAGTCAAGAACGGTCTTGTCAAGTGCATCGCAGAGGGCAAAGCAACCGTAACGGTGAAAGAGCAAATGGATCTCAACCAAGCGGTTATCATCATCAATGTAAAGAAGAGAGCAACTACCTCGGACGACGAAACGGCGGATACGAGTTCTTCGGAAGTATTTGCCTCAACGAGCGATATATCTCTTCAATCCGTGACCGACGACTACAACAAAGCGTCGCTCAAAGAAGTCAGATTCTCATATTACGACACGTTGTTTGCATATTCTCGCGCGGCCCAAACCAGCGAGATAGGCAAGACGGGCGACAGAAGATTCGTTGCGGCAGCATCGGATATCGGAATGTATCCCGGTGAGAAAATCAGACTCAACTACGATATCGATCCTTGGTACGTAGCGGATAAATACGAGTTCGAGTACTCCTCAAACAATACGAATATTGCGCAAGTCAACGAAAAGGGCGAAGTTACCGCACTCAGAGAAGGCTCGGCAATCATTACGGTTAAACCGAAAAATTCCTACATCCAAGCGTCGGTTACGATAAGAGTCAAGAACGAATTTGTCATCGAAAACCGTGAACTCATTGCGTATAAGGGACTTGGCGGCAATGTCGTTATCCCCGACGACGAAGGCATTTTGTACATAGGCGCGTTTGCGTTCTGCTTGTACGAAACGGACAACTCGATTGAACTTGACGAGGACGATTACGACGCAAACAAAATTCCTGCGTCCAACACGAGCGTAACGAGCGTGGTTATCCCCAAAGGCGTCGAGGAAATCAAGAAATACGCCTTCTACAACTGCACGGGACTCAAATCGGTGACGATACCCGATTCCGTCAAATATATTCGTGAGTATGCGTTCTACGGCGACAAAAAACTCGAAACCATAAACGTCGTCAAAGAGGACGGCACGAAGGTTGAAGGCAACGACCTCACTCAAAGCAAAGTGGAAGTCATCGGTGCGTCTGCATTCAAAAACTGCAAAGCACTCGCAAGCATCAACCTCGCAAATGTTTTGAGTATCGGCGCAAACGCATTCGAATACTGCACGGCTCTCACGAGCGCAAACCTCACCTCATTGCGCAATACGGGCAAAGAGGCGTTCAAGGATTGCACGTCGCTTGAAAGCGTAGTGCTTGACAAGTCAACACAACTTTCCTACGCAATGTTCGCAAAGTCGGGACTTACGAGCGTGGATATCTACAATCAACGCACGTTTATCCCCGAATATTGCTTTGCAAGATGCGCAAATCTTGAAAGCGTGACCATTCACAACGACTTGTTGTCTATCGGCAAGGGTGCGTTCAGCGATTGTCCGTCGCTTACGAGCGTGGATATCAGAAGTAGCGTGAACGTCATCGGCGAGCAAGCGTTCTACAACTCGTCCGCACTCCAAACTATCGCTCTTCCCGATTGCGAAGTGCAAATAGACGCTTATGCGTTCTACAAGTGTTCCGCACTCGAAAAAGTCACGTTTGGCGCGAATACCAAAATCAAACAAATCGAAGGCTTTGTGTTCAAAGACACCGCGCTTTCCACGTTCGAAGTTGCGGCAGGCAATGCAAACTACTCCGCAGAAGGCAACTATTTGCTTTCCAAGGACGGAAACACCATTATTTTGGCGGCGGTCGGCGTTGAATACGGAGATTTGGTTATAGACGCAAAATATACCGCTATTGCAAACAGCGCGTTTGCAGGCGTGAAAGTGAACACGGTAACGTTTGAGAGCAAAGATACCGCAATCGGCGCATTTGCGTTTGCAGGTTGCGATACGCTTACGAAAGTTGCGTTTGCTCCCGAATCGGGCGCAAACGTCGGTAAGAGAGCCTTTGCGGCATGCTCGTCTCTTAAAGAGGCGGTCAACCTCGACAAAGTCACGAACATCGGCGAATATGCCTTTGTCAATACTGCGATTTCAAACGTTTCTATCGGCGAAAATGCGGTAGTGGGCGAGGGTGCGTTCCTCAACTCGAGCGTCCAAACGGTTACGCTCGGTGCAAACGTCACACTCAACCTCGGCGTGTTCCAAAGTTGTAAACTTCTCGAAGTGGTAAATATGCCCGAGGGCGGAAACGTCCACATCGGACAAGGCTGCTTTGCAAACGATACGAAACTTCATGCGATCGACCTTTCCAAGACGGACGACACGATCGAAAGAGAGGCGTTCTACGGTTGTACCGCTCTTATGAGAGCAAATCTTGCAAACGTCAAGAACATCGGCGACTACGCCTTTGCGGACTGCGCAGGACTTTCCGAAGTCTATATCCCCGTGGCTGAAGTTATCGGCGCTTGCGCATTCGGTCGCTACAGCCAATACGGAGCGGCTCCGTGCTTTGTGACGATTGAATTGCCCGATACGCTCAAGGGAATCGGCGAAATGGCGTTCCTTTACAACACGAAACTCGAAAGCGTCGTCATTCCGTCATCCGTGACGAAGGTCGGAGACTATGCGTTCGCATACTGCTCGGCTCTCAAATCGGCTCAACTTCCCGATAATATGACGACGATTCCCGATTATATGTTCGGCGGATGCTCGTCACTCACGACGGTCAACCTCGCAAACGTAACGAAAATCGGTCAATACGCCTTTACGCTTGCTCCGATTTCAAGTGTGGATATCGCAAAAGTCGTGTCTATCGGCGAGGGTGCGTTCGCTCAAACGGGACTTTACGGAACGGTGAATGCGGACAAGCTCGAAACAATCGGCAAATATGCGTTCCAAGCAACGAGCATCACGGCATTCAACGCTCCGATGCTCAGAACGATCGGCGACTCTGCGTTTGAAAAATCCGCAATGCTTTTAGCCTTCATGTTCTCGTCTAATCTCGAAAGCGTGGGCAAAGGCGCATTCTACGGATGCACGTCATTAAGAGTGTTCAATCGTTACACGAGCGGTCAAAACGTAACGTCTGCAGACGGAAAGATAAACGATTATGCGCTTTTGAACGGCGGTGCGCTCTACGTTAAACTCGCGTCGGGAAAATACGAACTCAAAGCGGTGCCGAGCGGAATGCTCAGGAAAGAACTTGTCGTAATGGACGGCACGGTACGTATTGACGACTATGCCGGCAACGCAAACACCAACGTTACGTCAATCGTTCTTCCTGACGGACTCAAACGTATCGGTCAATACGCATTCTACGGATATACCGCTCTTAAGAGCGTGGAATTCAAGTCGGTTATCGCTCCTGCAATGGAAAATTGCTACAACAAGGACGCGACGCTCAATTCCAACGATCCGGGCTACGAATTGTTGCACAGTCAATTCGACGTATTCAATTACGAACTTGCGTATTTCAACTTCATCGACTTGCTCGGAAAGAAGAACCCGATTTCGATGATTTTGCCTTCCAACGCAAACGTTGAAGGATACGATTCGCTCGTATATCTCGTCTATTTCGGCAGCGTTGACGATGCACTCAGAAGTGACTACGAGGCAATGGAAAAGAGTTTGATCGAGTTCTACGATTACGCAAAACAAGTGGCTGCGCTCCAAAACGTAACTCTCGTAAACGAACAACTCGTAACAAATGCGCTTACCGCATACAATTCCGTCACGCAAGACCCGACGGCGTACGGTTATGACAAGGCAGAGTGGAACGCTCTCGTCAAAGCCGTGCAAGATGCAAAGACGACGATAAGAAACCTCAAGTTTGCAAACGCAAGCGAGAAGGTCAAAGCGGTTCAAGCGCTTATCGACGCATTGCCCGACACGTTCAGCGTAAGCGCAATCGATGCGGTCAAGAACGTAATCGAGCAAATGGACGCATTGCAAGCAAGCGACAGGGCGATCCTCGATACGACCAAACTCGACGCATTCAGAGCGTCGTACAACGAGTATCGCAACACGATAACAGAACAAGTTACGCCGCTCAAAGACGCAACGGACAATATTGGTTTTGCAATCGTGTTTGCATCGACTCTTGCACTTGCAGGACTGGCGTTTGTACTCAAACGCACCATTATATAATAGGAGGATGAAAAGATGAAAAAGACCAAGTTTATATTGTTGACGTCGGTAATTCTCGTCCTCGTATTTGCACTCTGCGCTTGCGATTTCGTGATTAAGGATTTCGCAAAGTACAGCGATGCAATGACAAAATCTATGGACAGCGTAACCTCGGTCAATTCGCATATCACAATGCAAGACCAAGGCGTGCTTGTCTATGAATATCAAAGAAATATGGCAATCGACAGCACAAATGCCAACATTACGACGGTTGAAAAGACGCTCAATTCGAGTTTTCAACTTGCCGAAACCACCAACACCGAGCAAAAATCGGGCGTTGACAGAAAGCAATTGTTGCCGATATCCCTTTCCGAATACAGCGCAAACAATTTGAAGATGAAATCTGACAAATTCTCTTGCACCGTATCAAAAGAGGACTTTGCAAGCGTTATGAAACTCGGCGCATACGAGATTAGCGGAGACGCGTCTCTCGTGTGTGAGTTTGAGAAGAAAACGCTTACGAAAATCACTTGCGAATTCAATACGACGGACGGCAAACAAGTCCAAATCGTACACGAATTCAATTATTGAGAAGGAGAGTGCGTATGAAAAAGTTTAATTACGTATTGGCAATAGCACTTATTGTCGTGTGCGCGCTCACAGCGTTCGTCGCGTGCGATAACAACAAGGGCGGCGGAGATAATCCGCCCCCACCCGCAACGCTCGCAACTCCGCAAAACGTCCAGATGTCCGACGCAGGCGTTATCTCTTGGACAGCAGTTCAAAACGCAACGTCTTACGTAGTGGTGCTCAACGGAAACGAGTTCGAGACAACGAATACGTCTTATCAAGTGGCGCAAAGCTTGCTTGTAAACGACATCCGTTACAGCGTGTATGCAAAGGCAAACGGCTACAACAACTCCGCAAAGAGCGAGGAAGGTTTCTTCGAGGGTAAAGGCGTTACGCCCAAGCCGCAAGAAGTTAAAGTTACCATTTCCAAAACTGCGGAAATCAAGAGCGGAAAGAGCGTAACCTACGACGCATATATCGACGGCGTTAAGGCAAAAGAAGGCGAAATTACGTGGTCGTTGGCAGAAGGTAAAGCGTATGCCACGATTGACAGTACGGGCAAGGTTACCGCAAACGAAGTTACGGGCGATAAGAAGATCAAAATCGTTGCTACAAGCACCAAAAACGCCGCTTGCTTTGCGGAAAAAGAAGTGTGGATCGTTGCAAGAACAGACCTCACGGCAGATATGCTCGCAGCACTCAATCACGCAAAAATCGGCTTTGAAGGCTACGATAAGATTGACCTTTACAAGACGGATTTTTACGGCAACTATTACAGGACGTTGACATTGCCTATCAGAACGGCAATGGACGGTAGCAATTGGTACGCCGAATATGAGGACAATTCCACGGGCATCAAGACGGGCTTGTATTACAAGAACGTTGACGGAAAAGCAAACCAAGTCGGCGTAAGTTTCATGAACGAGGAGCAACTTGTTCCTATGCTCGGAGACGACGGCATTGCAATTTCTTGGGAAGATTCGGGATTGTACAACAATCTTACGAACCTCTCGATTGACGATTTCGAGTTTGACGAAACTACGTGGCGTTGGATGTATAGCGGCAACAACGAAACGTTGTCAAAACGCCTCATCGCGTCCGCAACGCCTTATGATTTTAACGTCGTAAAGTGGGGCCTTATCATTGACGAAGGCGAAATCGTCGGAATTTACGCTCAAAGCGCAGACGATTATCAAATTGCGGAAGGATACAAAGCCGTTCAGGAACTTTATCTTGCAATCAACGCCAGCGAAAGCGTCAAAGTGCCGACTATAAGCACGTTTACTCATGACGAGCAATATGACGAGTTGTACGACAGATTGCAAACCGCAATCGACAACATGCGCGCGCTCGACAGTTATACGCTTGATTTCTACGAGATGACAAGTTCGGCATACGGCTCCAGTTACAAGGGGTTTGTCGAGACGATTACGGACGATCTTTGCTATTTCACTCCGTATACGGTGAAATACGACAACAATCAAAACGAAATCCGCACATACACCGAGAATGCCGCTTACGGTTATAAGAAGATAACCGACAATCTCTACAATACGTTCAGCGAGAAAACAAAGACGGACGAGTCCGAGCAAACGACTTACAATGCAAATCGCGCATATCAAAAATCGTTTGCAAACGCAAAGCCGAGTTTTGCATTCTCTGCGGAGATTTTCAGCGAATATTCGTATGACGAGGATGCAGGCACCTATACGTATTTTGTAAACGAGGCAATGTGCGGCGTAGCGTCCACGTTCTATTACGGCGTAGGCAACGACATCAACCTTTACGGCATCTTTGCAACGAAAGGCATATTGATCGGCACGACGTTTACACCGTTCGTAGTGGTCAAAGACGGCTATATCACAGAGGCGTGTTTCTATACCTATCTCGGTACGATGTACAGCACCGTAATGATAAAGTATTCCGACTTCAACACCACAACCAATCCTGCAGGCGTGAACGTGAGTTTCGATACGAGACAAGTTCCGACCGAATGGAATCAATTGACCATCCAAGTGCGTGACGATGAATCGTCCACGACAGAGGATGACGTGGAAACCAACGCTTTGGAATACCTCAATCAATTCTATGGCAAGGATATGGCAACTTTGATGCCGTTCTTCGGCGACGTACTCGGCGATACTTACGGATTCGGTCTTACGACGAAGAAGATTCCGGGCGGATCGAAGGTGTTTAAGCAATCGATTGTGTTCTATTACGACGTGCCGCTTGACGTGGACTACACAATCAATTCCTCACTTACGGCGGTTAGAGAAATGTTGACGGCAAAAGGCTTTGTGCGCAACGAATATGACGAGTATCACGATGAAGTGAACGGCATTTGGATTGCGCCTATCGACCAAAACCTCGACTTTGTCATCTACGTGTGGAAAGACTGACGAAAATCAACGGCGAAAGCGGGGAGCAGCACTCCTCGCAGACGCATGATTATAAACAAGAAAAAAATAAATTTTTATAAAGGAGAACAAGCAATGGAAAAACGTAAATTTATGAAGAAGAGCATAGTCGCTCTTGTTTGCGTCCTTTTTCTTGCAAGCATGGTCTTTACAATGGTCGCTTGCGACAACAAAGATGAAGATTTGCCGACGATAACCATCGAAACAGAACCCGAACCCGGCACTGAATTGAATGCAGGCGACGAAGTCGTGTTCTTAGTTTCGATATCGGACAACAGCCCGTACACCGTTTACGTTGACAATGAAAAACTTGCAAAAATCAGCGGTAAAAAATTGCAAATCCTCAAAGCTCCGGCTATCGACACGGAAATCAATTTGACCGTCAGAGTCAATCGCCTTTCCAACCTTACAAAGTCGGTTAAGTTTGTCGTGAAGGCACCGTCCGTACTTCCCACGCTCACAATGTCGTCAAAGACTGCGTCGGGTACGAAACTCAAAGAAGGCGACGAAGTCACCATCAATGCTGCAGCATCCGACGGAAGTGAAGTTTTGCTCAGCGTAAGCGACACCAAGTTGGCAAGCGTCAGCGGAAACATCGTAAGCATTATCTCTACGCCCGAATACACGACGCCTCTCACGATCACGGCGTACCTCAAGGATTATCCGGATGTCACGAGAGAAAGAAAATACTACGTAAGTGCCGCTGAAAAAGACGGTGAAATCAAAGGCAAAGACGGAAACGTTCTTACAACCGACATCCTCAAAGCTCTCGGCAATGAGAACATCACCGTTTCGGGTACCGTTACCGATTATTATATCGACACCGAAAACACCGCAAACAGCATGACGACTATTTACAACACCAAAGTCATGATGTCCGACGGCGCATGGTATGGCGAATGGTATGCAGACGGCTCGCAAAGCAACCTCATTTACGACAACTATCGCAAAGGCGACACGGCAGATTACACCTACGTCAACAACGACGGCGAAGTTACGACAGGCGGACACGCACTCGAAAGAATTTACATCGACAAGAACAACACCGTTCAAAGAAAGGTTGAGTCCGACTTGATGAGCAATGCGCTCGTTTGGGAAAATCAACATTTGTGGAACCATATCGCGGAGATGGCGACGGATATCAGCTCAAAGTTCATCTACGACACGGTCAACGACGTGTTCACATATGAGTGGTATATTGTTGAGAACAGTTACGTTGTTGTCAAAGATCAATACGACTATTATCTCATGACATATCTCTCCTACAGCCTCACTCCGTTCCTCGACGATACGCTTGACAGCATTTCCTTCAAAATGGAAAACGGCGAAATCACAAAGTTGATGGCAAGAACGGAAACTCAAACCGGCGACAACAAGGTCGCGTATACCGAAGTTTCTCTTAACTTCTCCGACATCGGCACAACCACGGTTCCCGAACCCACGAAGTACGAACACGTAGAGGACAGCGCACTTGCAAAAGCCATCGAAAAGATGAAGAACGCAACCAACTATACGTTCTCTGCAAAAGAAATTGCAACGACGTCACCTGATATCGATTCGAGCGATTATGAAACTTCTGCGTCTACTTCCGCATCTTTCCCGACGCTCACCAACAATGGTACTGTCGGCGTAGTCGGACGTATCACGTCTGATAAAATTTTGCTTAAGAGAACTGGCGAATATCAACAATACGACGATTATCAATATTGGATCGAATACACCGGTTACAATCAAGTTTCCGCAGACAAGTACGACTATTTCAAGTATGATACGTCCGCAAAGAAACTCGTAGGCACCAAGAAATATTCCGGAACTATCGCAGACGTCATTCCGCAATGGAATTTCTCCGCAGATGTATTCAAATATGCAGGCGGCAGAAAAGTCCTCGGTGAAAACGGTCAAATCGTTGAATATGCAGAGTACGTGTTGCGCGATAGTCAAATAATCGGCGAAATCGCAAAAGAGTTCAGCATGCACTCCAATGCGAATAGCACCGTAGCGTCCTCCAAATATCAACTCTCCATTTTGGTTGATTTGGACGGAAACGTAGTGTCCACGTCTTATCCTTATGAGTACGGTGGATGGTTCGGATACGTAGAAACCACGTATTCCGACGTAGGAACAACGGCTTTCACCGACGAGTTTGACGGCTATGAAGAAAGAGTGTTGCCCGATTGGTCTGACCTTTCTACGGACAGCTATTGGTATAAACACACTTCCAATCTCGAGAAATACGGTTGCTACAACGAGAATGCAACGGGTAGTGACAAGTATCACAAGTACGGTGTCTGCGATCACAAAGCAACTTTCGATAAGATAATCAAAGACGTGTACAATATGGAGGCAAACCAATTCATCTCCATGAACTCACTTAGAGAAATCTTCGGTGACAGCATCAACGCATTCTTCGGTTATAAGTCCGAGACTTTGACAGACGGCACAACCGCATACACCGATTATATCAATTTGACGGCGCAAGCTCCTGCTGCGTATCTTGACGATAAAAACAATTTGCAAGCAGGATTCGGCGAGTTCTTCGACAAGATTAAGACCGTGTTGGAGAGCGCAGGATTCACCTACAACGCAGGCGTCAGCGATATCACCGGCGGCGAGAGAGGCACGTCCGACAGAAAGATGGTGTTCTCAAGCGATAAACTCACCATCGCAATCACCAACAATCACACAAGACATTGCTGGATTTATATCTACAACTACGGAGATTATCCCATTGCATAATCTTCAAAGCAAAAAACAAATAATGTCGGAGTCGATATTATGAAAAAGAAATTACTGATTATAACAGCCATAATATTAATATTGACTGCCTTGACATTCGCAGGCTGCGACAATGGGGGCGGGGACGATCCCACCCCCGACGTCCCGCCGACGCCAAGTCCTCAAGAGGTAGTCAAAGTAATCGCGAAGGAGGAATCCGTACTCATCCACGAAAAGAATTTCGCGGATTTTGACTTTACGACGCTTTTTGTCATTACGGTTGACGACAGGGAGATCTTGATTCAATCGACCTATCTCGATTTGAGCCATCTTCCGCAAAATGCAGACGAAGAAGGCTATGTGACTTGCACGTACGGCGAAGAGAGCGCAACTTGTTACGTAAGCATCAAAGCAACCCAATACGTGCTTGATTTGGCAAAAGACGAAATAACGCTTACACAAATTCAAATTGACGACGGATTCGATTTCCTCGCTCTTTTCTCTGCAAAAGAGGACGGACAAAATGCGCAAATCGAAGAGAGTATGATACGTAACACCGTAAAACGTGCTGTCGGCGATTATACGTACAGCGTAACCTATCACGGCATTACAAAAACGCTTACCGTTCACGTCACAGAGGCGCATCGCGTCGAAATCGTCAATTCTTACAAAGAATATTCTCTCGTAGCGTCCGAAATAGAAACGTTTGATTTTACCCAATTGTTTTCGCTTTACGTTGACGGCGTAGCAGTCAAGGTAGAGAAGAGCATGCTCGATTTGAGTGCGCTTGAAAACGCAGAAGAAGGCAACGTCTATGACGTCGTGCTGTCCTATAGATACAGCGAGAAATTTGCTTTTGAAACTCTTGCCGCAAAGGTTAAAATCGCTGCGCCGAAGTCAATAGTACTTACCGCAAGCAACGTAGTCACCTATCCCAACGGTGGATTTATCGATTTAACCAAACTCTTTACGATAAAAGACGGCGACGTATACGTTCCTGTCACTATCGACATGATTTCGGGCGATATCGACTATTCAAACGAGGGAATCAACAACATCACTTTGACTTATAAAGGACAGACTGCCACGGCAACCGTGGAAGTTAAGCGAGGAGTGGTGATCGACTTGCCCAAAGGCGATACGATTATCGTGAGAAAGGGCACGAGTAAAAACGCATACAATTTCGCAGACGATATTTCGGTCGTGATAAACGGCTTTAGATTTTCGTTTGTGACTTACGGAGACGGAACAAACTTCCATATCGATACGACAAACGTCGATTTCGACACCGTCGGGTCTTATGACGTTACCGCCGTTATTCCGTATAAAAACTCAAAGAGCGGCTCCGTTCAAAACGTGGAAAAAACGTATACTTACGTCGTAAAAGAAACCACGTATGAACTGTCCGTAAATCAACAAGAAATCGTGCTTGCGCAAGGCACTGCCTCGTACGACGTGTTCAAAAACGTCGTTGCGAAAGTAAACGGCATCAAAAAGATGCTTATTGCCGACAAAGAGATCGCAAAAACGGACTCTTTGACGGTTTGGGCGCAACTCGTTTCAACGCCCATAGATTTCAACGAAATAGGCACTCAACACGTCAAGATCGCAGTATATCCCGAAGGCGTGGATACAACGCCCGTATACGTCGAATTTGACGTAAGAGTAAAGTCCGGTGTGGACATTATCCCCAACAACAAAGTGGTGTTTGTCGGCGATACCGTTTACGTATCGGATTTGTTTTCAATCAAAGACGGCGACAACGATATCAAAGTCACCGCAGATATGATAGAAGGCAAGGTTGACACCTTCAAAGCAGGTGTTTATACCGTAACTATCGATTATCTCGGTTTGCAAGCAGATGCAAAAGTCATCGTATTTTCCGATGATATCGTCGGCACGTATAAGACCAATATGACAACTATTCCGAGCGAGATAAGTAAGGATTACGGCAGTTGGGATGGCGAGGATGAAGATGCGTCTTACGGTGACGGCGAAGATGGCGACGAAGAGGAAAAGCCTGTTGTCCAACTCAAAGATATGACGTTCTCTCGCGACGGAAATATAACCGTAAACGGCAAGTCCGCCACGGTTTCCGAGTGTATTGACGAAACGACGATTGTCATCACCATCGGCAGCGATCAATATACGATGTACATCAACGACGGCATCGTTGTCCTCAATCCCGACAATTCCTTGAAGTTGACTTTCACCGACAACAAACGTCCGCTTGTCTATTTCAGCGAAAACGAGTGGCAACTCACAAATCACGTCGTCGTCAATTATGGTATAAACTACGTGCTTTCCGTCACTACGACTTGCTATTCAATAGACACTTTCAGGGCTGTAAGAAAGAATGGCGACGAGACGAAGTGGTTTGGTCTTTACGTAGAATTGACTTCCTCAACGTCCAGCGACCACGTTTACGAAGTGAATTGGGGCGAGGCAAGCTACCCTGACGATTTCGTTCCTGCACCCGGCGTATCTTCCGCGTTGACGTACAACGGAACGAAATACGATATTATTTTGTCAACCGCGACTAATGCCAAGGTGCAACAGAACGTCGATCAGAAAAAATATGCAGGTATGACGTTTACCGGCACGTTCGACGGCGATAGCAAAGCAAAACTTTCTTTCGATTCGAGAGAATGGGTTACGCTTAGAGCAAATAGTACTACAATTCTTTCGGGACTCAGCTTGTCCGAAGTGAACGCTATGCGCAACGGCGGATTCGATTACGACAATGATATAGTGTTCCTTTACAAATACGAAAACGATTATTATTCGTACAAGTTCAAACTCGACGTGGACAACAAAACGTTCGAACTCGTAGAGAAGGACAATCTATACGGATATTACGAGTATAAGGACAAATATATCTATCTCGACGGCTATGGCACCGGCATAATCAAAATGGAAGGCACAGGCTATACAAAAGTGAGCCTTTCCTACACAAAAACCGCCAATGAGATAACGGTCAAGTTTATAGACGCTCCGTACACGTTTGCATACGGCGAAGAGGCAACGTTCTATCTTGCGACTTTCGGCAACGTTCTTACCGTCAAACAGATGGAAGGCGGCGACTTTGGCGGAGTTGAGTTTGTCAACTCGCACATCGTAAGCGGCGCGATAGTCAAACTTGATGAAACGGCGTTCACGGGTGATGCGCAAGCGGAAAGAAAAAAGAATTTCTGGGCTGCGCTCCACATCATTACTGCTGACGGCGAGCTAAACGATACTCAAAAGCAAGCATATACCGACATCACGTCTATAAGTTGGACGATTGCAGGTTTTTATCAATTCAGCGTCGCGCTTGAACTGAACGGCGAGCAAATCACGGCATATTATGCGATGCAGATACTCAACAACAGATTGTTCCTTGGCAATTCGTGGATTGCGGCGTATCCGCACGGCGTTTCCAACAGCGCGGTATCTCTCGAAATCGACAAATACGGCAGAGTGATACTCAACACAGGCGACAAATACGTAGGCTATGCAAATCTCACCGATAACACAATCGTCAGTTCCATTCTTAAGAATGCTGCAGGCGACGTTGTCAAAATCGAGATTACGCGAGTAGACGACGGATTGGTATCTGTCAGAGCGACAGGCGCGGTATTGCTCAACGAGTACTTCTCGGCAGGCTCTGTCGAAGTGGTTGGCGGAAACGGCGCCGTGATAAGAAAAAACACCTACAACGACAAGACAACGTATATGTTCTCTACGTCCGCAAACGGCACGATGCAAACGCTTACCGACATTCAAACGCTCGAAGGCACGGGAGTTGAGAACGGCTCGGTTATCTCGTTTGAGGTCGAACAAAAGACGTACGTTGCAAAAATCGTTGCGTGGGGCAATGCCGAAAGCGGACTTTTGCTCAGCGACGCAGTCAGAGGCACGTATGTTTTGGCGGACAACCCGAATCTTGTGATTGACGGCTTTGGTTCTGTCACGCTCGACGGAAACAAAGGCACTTACGTCATCAATGCAAACGGCTCGTTGCTCGTTACGATAGGCTCAAATATGTACGTATACGACGTGAATACAAACAACTACACCTACAAACAAAGCAACATCAAACTTGACGAATCTTTGCTCAAAGGCAAGATATTCAGCGCAAAATACACCTTCGCTTGCCCCAGTGGCGAAGGCTATGTATACACTGCAACCACCATGTTTGAGTTTGCCGAAGGCGGTGCGGTGAAGGTCACGTCCACATCTTCCGACCACAACAGCGGCGAGGACGCTTGTGAAGATGCATACAATCCTCCGTTTGTCGGCAACGGCACGTACTCGGTGAGCGGAAACACCGTAACCGTGAGCGTCGGCGGCGCAACGTTCGTGTTCAAAATCAGCGACGTTTCGCTTGCAAATGAGCTTGTCTGCACGTCTACGACGTTGGATTCAAGCACGGATCAGGCGGCGTTCAGAGTGGGGCAAAATTTTTCTGCATAATAAATGAAAAAATCGACTGTCAAAAAATTGACAAATAGTCGATTTGGACGTAAAATATTTGCATAATAAAAGAAATATTAGCAAAAATTGCATAAAAATGCGGATTTTGCATTGAAAATCGCATATTTTGCGATGAAAAACTGAATATTTAATCGCTTTGATGTGCGCACACGAGGTACGGGTGCGCACATCGTAGTATCAAAAAGCGATAAAAGTGGGCAAAAATACCGCTTTTTTTACACAAATTCGCCCGAGAAAAACTCGATGTGGCGACACAAAAATTGTATCAACCGATAGCATTATATAAAGGAGAAAGACAATGAAACGCAACAAAATTATGTTTGTGATTGCAATCGTTGCAATATTGGCGGTTTTGTTCGTTGCTTGCGATGACGGGGCACAACCCGAGCATACTCATACATACGGAGCATGGAGCATCACAACGCAACCGACGGAAACGGCTACAGGTACCGCAACGAGAGCATGTGCTTGCGGAGATGTCGAGACGGCTACAATCGCCAATTTGAGCGATGCAACCGTATGGACGGTCGAGACAAGCCAAGATGCAACTCACACTAGCAAAGGTTTCAAAGTGTACAAGTCGGCATACGGCTCCGTCACGGTGACGATCGAAAAGACGACCGAACACACCTATGGTACTTGGACGCTTACGAAGAATCCGACCGCAACCGAAACCGGCACGGCAAAGAGATCTTGCGTATGCGGCGACGTAGACACGGCAGTCGTAGCAAAGCTTGCCGACGCGTCCGTATGGACAACCAAGACCAGCCAAGACGCAACGCATGAGAGCAAAGGCTACATTCAATACACGTCCGTGTACGGTACAGTGCTTGTAGAGGTTCCTGCAGGTCAACACACCTACAATAACTGGGTTATCAAGACTGAGCCGACATTGACTGATGCCGGTCTTGCACTCAGCACTTGCGTATGCGGTCACTATGTGGAGCAATCCATCCCCGCACTCACAGATACAACTGTATGGACAAAACAACACACCGATGCAACGCACGCAGCGGCAGGTTCTGACGTCTATACGTCCGTATACGGCACGGTAACAATCGTCATTCCGCAAATCGCTCACGATTTCACAGGTGAATACAGAGACAATGGCGACGGCACACACAGCCGCAAATGCACAGGCTGCGACGCATAC